>Ga0129307_1000062_pt1 | contig 179368 bp, 155 predicted proteins | sample P1105metagenome_FD_94437 | JGI IMG/M metagenome (GOLD analysis project Ga0129307, IMG submission 94437) | Capybara group fecal microbial communities from Wisconsin, USA - P1105 metagenome | ecosystem: Host-associated > Mammals > Digestive system > Large intestine > Fecal | place: USA... | reverse complement strand
TATCTAACTTAGAATTTATTTGGTTGGTTTCAACGTTGTTGAAACCCGCACTCTGGCTATGTTCATTTCGTTAGAAATGATTACCTTACATTGTTCAGTTTTCAAAGATCTGCTACATCGCTTTACTGTTACCAGTTTGCGACAGCTTAATTATTATATCGCAACTAATTTTCACTGTCAAGTATTTTTGTAAAATATTTTCAGAAAAACTTAGTAAACAATATCTCACTTATTTTTCAAAAAAGAGCTTTAAGATTTCATTTATCTCGCCCCTTTGATGTCCCGTGATTGAGGACATGAACTATAATACTCTTTTTCGAATACTTCGTCAACCCTTTTTCTTAAAATATTTTCAGGAAATCTAATATAACACATTATTACTCTCACAGAAGACAAACTATACTTTCAACGCATTCTCTATCCCCTCAACAAATTGTATCAATTCAGATTTTTCACTACTTTCTGTAGTATATGCCAAGCACATAGTCTTTGTTTCAGGTAATATAAAGTATTTAAATTGCAAATTATGAATAATACGCTGATTATCATCGAGCAAAGCAAACCCTTCGCCTTGTTCCAATGCCATTACTGCTGACTCTAAATTATCTACCACACGAATTTCAGGCTCTGGCAGGTGATATGTCTTAAATAAATCCATAATCATTTTCCTAGCCACTTCAGTCACCTCATCTTGAAACATATAGCAAGGTTGATCTTTAAAGTCCTTTAATGTTACATTGTCACGATTTGCCAATGAATTTCGCTTAGAGTAGACTACTGTGCGACTTATATCCCCTAGTGGAACTTGCTGAATCCCTTCATAGTCTGGCAACATTTCTGGTAAAGCTACAACACAATCTAAACGCTTACTAACTAATCCCTCACGGAGCCCTTTTACATCTTCACTAGTACCAATTAATTTGATATGAGGATGTTCCTTCTGAAACGTCGACACATATGAGGTTAATGATTTAGGCCAGTTCCAACCTAAGAACATACCATAGCGAATCACCTGCTCATCATGATTGCCAAATTTAGCCTGCACCGCTTTCATAGCCTGTAAATATTGAGTAAATACTTCAGCATAAGCTTTGCCTGCCTCTGTGACTAATACCATACGAGGTTGGCGATCCAACAAAGCTATATTCAATATATTTTCTAGCGCCCTTATTTTCCGACTTACAGCAGGTTGTGCTACATGCAATGCTTGTGCTGCTTTAGTAACAGTGCCATGACGAACTACTGCTAAAAAATATTCCATATGATCTGTATCAATACGCATTACCCTCTCCCCCTTTCACCAGTATCCCTACATTCCTTTCACGCCTAATTAAAGAACGTAATACAATTTAATTCATTGTACTACGTTCTTCCTTTAGCCTAAAAATAACATCACACGTTCATTACTAGTGCTCATGCACACCTACTGTGGATAAGTCAGGTGTTTTCTGTGGATATATCTTAGTTTTTATGTGTATAACTTACTATTTTTGTGGATATCTTTTACAATGCTAGCTCACTTAACGCATTTAACTCTTTACTAAGCCAAATCGTTTGCCATTCATCATGTGTATCTTCATACTCAATATAACCTTGTCGTTGCCAAAAAGAACATCCCTTGTTTAAAAATCTATGCGTATTTAAACATAAATGAGTATATCCAAATAGTTGCGCCGATACTTCAATAGCTTCATATATTTTACGCCCTACCCCTTGGCCATGAAGATTTTCAGCCACATAGATTCGCGATACATATCCCCAAGTGTCTAAACTCGTACAATGTGGCGGACGATGTTCTTGTTCTGCTAACGGGGTCAAACAGCCTGTCCCGATAACATCACCCGCTTCATTATAAGCCACATAGGCTTGACTGCGCTTAGCTGGATTGTATTGCTCCGCTAAATTTAAAAATTGTTGATTCCGTTCCGAATCAAAAGGTCTACCATAATGCACATGCATTTGCTCTACTAAGAATTGATAAATCGGCTCCCACTTGGTGTCCGGTGTAATCAGTTCTACAGTTATCATACCTTTGTCTTTTATCCTCCTAAAAACACCTTATACAACAAATACTACTATATATGTATATATAGTAGTATTTATTTCATTCTATTAAAGTATAGCTTACTTTTATATTAAATTACAACTCTTTTTCTATCATTACCTACTTCAAATACAGCATTTATCAACTTTCGTGTATAAGGGTGCTCCGCCTCAGTCAATCGGGCTGCTGACACTTCATCCACTACTTCACCATAATACATCACCACTACCCGATGACATATACTACGTATAAAGGCAATATCATGGGCCACAAATACATAGGTTAAATTTTTCTCTCTTTGTAATTTTACTAATAATTTAGCAATCGCATCCTGCACCGATACATCAAGAGCAGACGTAGCCTCATCAAATACAATGATCTCTGGTTCTAACACCAACGCTCGCGCAATGGCCACCCGTTGACGCTGACCCCCACTCATCTCATGGGGATACCGTTTGGCAAAATCCCCTTCTAAACCGACCATCTCTAAATACCGAGTTGCAATAGCCGTCGTTTCACCACGTGCCAACAGCCCAAAATTATAAAGAGGTTCGCAAATAATATCCTCTACTGTCATGCGAGGATCAAATGCTTGCGAGGAATCTTGAAACACCATTTGAATTTTACGACGTTGCTCCCGATCAGTCTTACCATTACCGACTTCCATGCGGACACCGTCCAAATAAATATCACCACTCGTAGGTGTCAACATGCGCAAAATCATTTTTAAGAGAGTACTCTTACCACATCCCGATTCCCCCACAATACCTAAGGACTCACCACGCCACAAAGACCAGGATACATGTTTACAAGCTTCTAGCATCCCCCCATTAGGTAATGAAAAGGTTTTGCAAAGGTTCTTAACTTCTAAAACAGGCGTACCTATGGCTTTGTCAGTCATGCTAGCCCTTTGATTATTTATCGGTTCTTTATTCAACTGCATCGACATAGCGTTTTCCTCCTAATGTAGGCACAGCATCTAATAACTTAGCCGTGTAATCAGAATGATGGGTAAATAAAACCTCATCCCGTGTACCATAATCAACAACCTGGCCTTGTTGCATAACCATAATTTTATCTGCCATATGTGCCGCTACGCCAATATTATGGGTCACCATGATAATCCCTGTTTTATTTTGTTTGCAAAGGCGTAGCAATTCTTCTACAATTTGAGCCTGTGTCGTTACGTCTAAAGCTGACGTCGGTTCATCCGCTAGTAATAAACGGGGCGTAAACGCCATAGCCATAGCAATGCCTAACCGTTGTCGTTGACCACCGCTCAACTCAAATGGATAGCGATGTAACATATCTTTACTAGCTGGCAAGGACACCATAGCTAATAATTCCAGTGCTTTATTTTCTGCCGCCGATTTAGTCATGCCACTATGACGACGAATATGGGCAATAAACTGTTTACCAATAGTTTGTATCGGATCCATAGCACTACCACTGTCTTGAAAAATCATAGAAATATCCGTTCCACGATATTGGCGCCATTTAGTTTCTGACCAAGTGCTTATGTCATCACCATCATAATACAGATGCCCCTGTACCACCTGACCACTAACAGATAAACAGTCTATTAATGCCCGAATAATCGTCGTTTTACCACTACCTGATTCACCTACAATGACAAGCACTTCACCTTCTGCCAAAGAAAAGTTGACGTCTGTCACAGAAGGCGCCGCTTCACCATAAGCTATACTTAGATTTTTTACCTCAACCAATGCTGCCTTCTGCGTCATATATGACACGCACACCCTTTCTTTATACGCTCGTCAAAAATCTAATCCCTAATAATATATATACTAAAAATATAGCTACTATATATGTTAGTTAACCACACATTTTATTTAGCAATGTCATTCGTAATCCAATAATAATCAGATGGGAACATAACAACTCCTTTTAAGGATTTCTTAGCAATAATATTAGTCATTGGATAACCAAAGTATAAAGCAGCCCCATCATTTAATAATAATTGTTGTACTTCAATAATTAATTGTTTCCGTTTAGCTGGATCAAACTCTGTAGATAATGCATCTAATTTTGCATCTACTTCTGGATTGCTATAGCCAGAGCCATTTTGGGGATTATCGCCATTTACATTAGTTTTCCAATACCATTTTAAGAACGTTTCAGGGTCCCCTGTATTTGCGGTTACAATATTAGAAATTAATAAATCATAATCCCCATCAATCCCCATTTTATCGATTAATGTATAATCAACTGTTTTAATTTTTACATCCACACCAACTTTACGAAGATCCGCCTGCACAGCTTCTGCATAAATTGGCAATTCAGCACGACTATTATAAACTACAAAGTTAACGGATAATGGCTTGCCATCTTTATCTAAAATACCATCCCCATCCGTATCTTTCCACCCTGCTTCAGCCAATAATTGCTTAGACCGTTCCGGATTATACGCATTAGGGTCGGTTAATTGATCAAAACCATAGTCCATAGAAGGTGGAATTGGCGCCTTACCAGGGATAAACGTGCCTTTTAGTAATACCTCCGCATAATTTTTGCGGTCAGTAGCGCTAATAAAGGCTGCTCTTACTTTTGAATCACCTAATAAGCCTTTTTGATTAATTCGAGCTAAGACAACGCGCAAGGAAGCAATTTCATCAACTTGGAATTTATCATTTCCTTTAAACAAACCAATTTCGCCAGGCCCAATATTAACCGCCATATCGACTTCCCCAGACTGCAACGCCATAGCTCGTGTATTTGGATCTTCAATAGACGGTATTTCAACAGTTTTAAATGGCACTGTACCATTCCAATAGTTTTCATTAGCCTCTAATACGGATTTATCTTTGCTATATGACACTACTTTATAAGGGCCTGTAGCAATAGGACCTTCTTTAGAGAAATTACGCCCGTCTTGTTCAGATTGTACATCAACAACCAAGAATAGAGGATCCGCTAAAAGACCTGGCATATTCGGCATTGGCTTCTTCGTTTTAATTACTAATTCCTGTCCATTTGCTTCAATGGAGTCATATTCAAAAAATGTAGCGGCTCGCTTACTTTTAGCAAAAGCACGCTCAATAGAGGCTTTCACTTCTGCAGCGGTTAACTTCTTACCATTAGAAAATTTCGCTTTATCATCAATAATAAATGTCCATGTTACTTTATCATCACTTAAAGACCATTTAGAGGCTAACCATGGAGTTGGTTTCATTTCTTTGTCAAATTTGGTCAATGTTTCCCCAATACCATAACGCATAACCACCCAAGCATAGAAATTATCCGTTGGCTCTAATGTATCAGCAAAGTTAGTTACGCCCACTTTTAAGACCTCTTTATTATCAGCCGATTCACTACCGCAACCAGCCAATAAAGAAGCACAGAGCATTACACCTACACTGCCTAACAAAGCCTTACGCCAAAACTTTTTCATACTCAACATCCCTTCTAAAAATAAATACCCTAAACCTAATACCTAATAGTTACATCTGATGCTACTCATATATTTAAAATCACTCGTTTAGTCATTCTTACAAATAAACTATTTTTGTCGAGGATCTAAAATATCACGTAAACTATCACTCCACACATTAAAAATCGCTACCACTATTAAAATGGCCGCCCCAGGAAACATCATCAACCAAGGTGCTAATTGTAAATATTGACGCCCTTCATTAAGCATAAGCCCCCATTCTGGTGTGGGCGGTTGTGCCCCAAACCCCAAAAAGGATAAACCCGCCACTTCGAGCATCATAATTCCTAAATCCATACTAGCGGTGACTACTACCAAAGGCATACAATTTGGTAAAATATGGCGCCGTAAAATAACGGCTGAAGTACCGCCACTCATAATAGCAGCGGCTATGTAATCTTCTTGCCGCACTTTAATAACTAAACTGCGCACCAAACGAGCATATTTTGCCCATCCTACAATCGTAAGTGCCAATATAGTATTGCCTACACTGCCACCCATAATACCAGCAATCGCAATAGCCAATACAATACCAGGGAAGGAAATCATAATGTCACAAATGCGCATAAGCACCATCTCTACGACACCACCAAAATAGCCCGCCACAGAGCCTACAATAGTGCCAATAGAAGCAACTAAACACACAATAGTAAAGGCCATAAATAATGACAAACCTGTACCATAAATAATACGTGACAACACATCACGACCTAATTTATCAGTACCAAACCAATGCGTATCACTTGGTGCTTGTAAAGCATTACTCAAATCAGAAACAAACGCATCATGTGGTGTTAACCAAGGTGAAAAAACAGCCACTAAAATAACCAATATGACTAAAGAAGAATAAAAAGAAAAGGCCTTATTATTACTAATAAACGCTTTCACTATTTACACCCCCGTTTCAACCGTGGGTCCAATATAGTATAAGAATAATCAATAATCCCATTGATTAACATATAGGCTACCGATGCCCAAAGTACAAAACCTTCAATTAAAGGATAATCTCGAAAAGTAATAGCTTGTACCGCCATTTTGCCAAGTCCAGGCCAAGAAAATACCATTTCTACAACTGCTACACCGCCTAGCAGCCACCCCATAGACATACCAAAGATAGTCAAAAGCGGTAAAAAAGCATTCGGTAGAATATGACGAAACATAATTTCCATATGCCCCATGCCACGTGCGCGCGCCCCTACTACATAATCTTTATTAATTTCCTCTAAAATAACTAAACGCACTTGTCGCATAAATTTAGACATCAAGGCAAACGCCAAAGTAAAAGCAGGTAAAATTGCATTCTTTAAAGATACTGTTGCGGTTGCAATAGGAGCAATCCCTAATTTATAACCGAAAATATAAAGTAACATAAGGCCTAACCAAAAGGCAGGCAAAGATATACCAACAAAAGCAATCCCTCGGATTAAAAAGTCAGGCCATTTATTTTGGTTAATTGCTGCTATAATCCCTAAAGGCACTGCCATAATCAAAATCATAACAATGGTTACACTAGCTAACATAAGTGTGCCTGGCAAGGCTTCCAACATCTTATCTACAACTGGTTTTTTAGCCGAATAAGACATACCCAAATCACCTTGAACTGCATGCATTACCCAATTGCCATACTGCACGAGAAAAGGTTTATCTAATCCCAATTCTTGCCTAGTTTGATCGATTAACTCTTGTGAAACAATAGTATCTGCTGTTTCTAATAACATAAGTACTGGATCACCAGGTGCTAAAAAACTCAAACTAAATGTTAAAAAGGTAACCCCTATTAATGTAACTAACACTTGCCCCAAATGTTGCAGTGTCCTCTTTACCATACCTATTCCTCCCTACATATAGCTATTATTCTCCCAATAAAAAAACTCGCTCTTTGAAAGAGCGAGTATGAACTCAACAACAAATTAATCCTATAACACGATTCCAAGGGTGTAATAGCTAATTTGTTATAAGCAGGCTTTCTGGCTCATGACTCATTATCAATTTCTAGCCTTCCCAGTTTCCCAGTGACTCTTTAGCGAAATTGACTCCTCATTTACAGCTGTGTGGCAGCATAGGATTTACACCTATTTTCCTCTTATTATCGCTCGGCATACCCGACACTTACAACATGAATTTCATTATAGAATTGTAATAGTATATTATTTGAATATTATAAAATAAAACCTATATTGATATTATGGTATCTTATCTTTTTGTATTCTGTCAATTATTAGTCATGAATTATTGCTATTTTTTCTCAAAAAAGAACAAAATATTATTATTTGTTCATAAATACTGGAAATTCATCGAAATTCAACTATCTATTATACCTAGCAGGGTATAGTATTTATACTATTAGGGGTATATGTACCGAGAAAATGTATCAATACCAATATATAATTCACCTCATATATAACTTTTATATAAAACCTACTATTTATATATGTTTATTTTCGTTATATTTATTTTATTAAAGTATTAATCACCAACAACTTTGTCATATTTTATATTTACATTATTTATAAAAGGAGTATAATAAATGATAAACGAGCGTAAAATTTCATCATTCATTAATATAATAGTAAAAATCAATGTATTTAATTTTATAAGTAGATACTTAATAGGTAGATACTTAATAAACACACACTTAATAGACACATACTTAATAGGTACATACTTAATAAACCTATCCTTATAAAATTAATCATGTCCATATACTCTAACTATTTCCAATAATACATAAATTCATCTATGAAATAGTATATTTCCGAAGTTAAGGAGACGATAACCTCATGTATAACAAAGAAAAAGAAGGCATTCTATTACATTTAGGTAGCTATACAAAGCCTCTTCATGCTGATATAGTAGTACGCGAAGAAGACGATTTTATACTTTACGGCAATAAAACACCAGAACAAATTCGACGTGCCTACTTTATGTCAAAATCATATCGGAAAAAACATTATAGTTGATTAAATTTCTGATTAATTGGATAATGAAATAGGAAAGTATGTGGCAAAGATTGATAAAATAAAAGAACCCAGCAACCATCATGGTTACTGGGTTTTCATTTGTTATGCGATTATTCTGCAGTGAATGGCAACAATGCAATAGCGCGAGCGCGTTTAATTGCAAGAGTCAATTTGCGCTGATGTTTAGCGCAAGTGCCAGAAATACGACGAGGAAGAATTTTGCCGCGTTCAGTCGTAAAACGACGAAGTTTAGCAATATCTTTATAGTCGATTTGATCTACATGATCAACGCAGAAGTTACATACTTTTCTTCTTGGCTTTCTGCCTCTATCTCTTCTCATTGTGAATCCTCCTTTTCGAATTAGTAGGAGTCCTAAACACTAGAACGGAATGTTTTCTTCGTTACCGCCACCAAAGCTGTCGAAGTTAGATGAACCACCGCCAAAGCTATCAGCGTTTTGTGCATCTAAAGACTGGCCAACAAAGTTAGCCACTACTTCAGTAACATAGCGTTTTTGCCCATCCTGAGTTTCATAAGAACGGGTATTTAAACGACCTTCAACGAAACAACGGCTCCCTTTGCGAAGGTTACCAGCTGCTTCCCCTAATTTGCCCCATGCAACACAATTAATGAAGGCAGTTTGTTCCTTCTGTTCATTGGTTGTGGAATCAAAATATGTGTTTGTCGCAGCCACTGTAAATGTTGCTACGGCTCTACCTGTTTTAGTAAAGCGCACTTCAGGGTCACGAGCTAAATTACCTAAGATCTGTACTGAGTTCATAATAAACCTCCCAGAGCTTACTTGCCGTGTTTAACAATTAGGTGTTTAAGGACATCATCGTTGATTTTCAATACACGATCGATTTCTTTGATTTCAGCAGGATCTGCTTCAAAGTTAATCAATACGTAGAAACCGTCAGTGAATTTTTTCACTGCGTAAGCAAGACGACGCTTGCCCCAACGATCTACCTTTTCTACTGTGCCGCCTACACGAGCAATCAAAGCTTCTACTTTTTCAATAACTGCGTTGGTTGTCTCTTCTTCGGCTGGTTTCACAATCACCATGACTTCGTATTTGTTCATACAAAATCACCTCCTCTTTTGGACTTATGCCCCTATCTTCCATAGGGGTAGGAAGCGCTTACCATCAATAAGCCTTACTATTATAACCTAAGCAAGAATAAAACACAATACCTTTATATGATATAAATTATACTTTTATCATATTTCATCCATAAATTTAGCCTATATACCTAGCAAAAATAAATTTTCTATAGAAAATTAGATTTTTCTCTGTACAGGTTGCCCATCAAACGGTATACTAAAACAAGATAATTAAATAAGAGTTATTATCACATACATTATTTAGGAGGTCTTACCTATGAATTTAATTAAAGTAGGCATCGTAGGCTATGGCAATCTTGGCCGTGGCGTAGAAGCTGCTGTTAACTTACAACCAGATATGGAATTAGTTGGTATATTCTCTCGTCGTAGCGGTTTACAAACTGTAAGTGGTGTACCAAGCTATGCTATGAGCGAACTAGAAAACTTCAAAGGCAAAATTGACGTTATGGTACTCTGTGGTGGCTCTGCGACTGATTTAATCGAGCAAACACCAATGGTGGCTAAACATTTCACAGTTATTGATAGCTTCGATACACATGCACGCATTCCTGAGCACTTTGAAAATGTTAATAAAGCAGCAAAAGAAGCAGGTCATGCCGCTCTTATCTCCTGTGGTTGGGATCCAGGTATGTTCTCCTTACAGCGCGTATTTGCTGAAAGCATTTTACCTCAAGGCAAATCTTATACTTTCTGGGGTCGTGGTGTTAGCCAAGGTCACTCCGATGCGATTCGTCGCCTAGAAGGTGTTGTTGATGCCCGTCAATATACAGTACCTCGTGAAGAGTATTTAGACCAGATTCGCAATGGTGAAACGCCTGAAGTAACTGCTCAATCTGGCCATCTTCGTGAATGCTATGTAGTAGCTGCCGATGATGCTGATAAAGCTAAAATTGAGCATGACATTAAAACCATGGAAAACTACTTTGTTGGTTATGAAACAATTGTACATTTTATCTCTCAAGAAGAGCTCGATAAAAACCATAAAGGAATTCCTCATGGCGGTTTTGTCCTTCGCAGCGGCGAAAGCACAGAAGGTACTCGTCATGTAGTTGAATATTCCTTAAAACTTGATAGCAATCCAGAATTCACGGGCTCTGTTTTAACAGCCTATGCTCGTGGTATTTATCGCTTAGCTAAACATGGTGGTACTGGTGCTTATACAGTTTTTGATATTCCACCAGCTTGGATTTCTACGCACAGTGCTGAAGAATTACGTGCACACTCCTTATAATCTAAAATGTAACTTATAACACACTCCATATAAAGGGCTGTAACGAAATGCGAATGTTATTCTCCATTTTGTTTCAGCCCCTTTTTCATACAGTTAGCAAATTTCAATTCCTATGCGCAAATATCATGCAGTAAAACTATTTCTATGCTATAATATATTGTTGATATGCATATAGAGTCATGTGCATATACGATAAAATCATATTCATATAACATACACAGTTATAAAATAAACAACAATTTGTATATATCGAGTCATTTAAAAAGGTGGTATTATGAGCACAAATCTTGAAGTAGGTATCGTAGGTCTTCCTAATGTAGGAAAAAGTACATTATTCAATGCTATTACTAAAGCAGGCGCTGAAGCCGCTAACTATCCATTCTGTACCATTGAACCAAATGTGGGTGTCGTTGATGTACCAGACGACCGCATTTATAAATTAGCAGACATGTTTAAATCTAAAAAAGTAATTCCTGCGGCTATGCGTTTCGTAGATATTGCCGGTCTTGTAGCAGGGGCTTCTAAAGGGGAAGGCTTAGGCAACAAATTCCTTAGCCATATTCGCCAAGTCGACGCTATTGCTCAAGTAGTTCGTTGTTTTGATGACCCTAATATTACCCATGTATCTGGCTCCATCGATCCAATCCGTGATATTGAAATCATTAACACAGAACTTTGCTTAGCTGACTTAGATTCTGTCGAAAAACGTAAACAGCGTATTGAAAAAATTGCTAAAAGTGGTGATAAAGACGCTCGTATCGAACTGCCAATTCTTGAAAAAGTCATTGAAGGCTTAGGCGATGCTATTCCTGTACGAGCTCAAGGTCTTGAAGAAGAAGAGTTAGAAATTCTTAAAGAATTGACCTTACTGACAGCCAAAAAATCCCTCTATGTAGCTAATATTTCAGAAGATGAAATTTCAGATTATTCCGGTAACGAACATGTGAAACGAGTACAGGAATATGCAGCTAAAGAAGGTTCTGGCGTTGTTGTTGTATCTGCACGCATTGAGTCAGAAATTGCAGAATTATCTGATGAAGAATCCATGGCGTTCTTAGAAGAGTTGGGCGTATCTGAAAGCGGTTTAGATAAATTGATTAAAGCCAGTTATGCATTACTTGGTCTCATCAACTTCTTCACAGCCGGTGAAATGGAAGCACGCGCTTGGACCATTGTGGATGGAACGAAAGCTCCTCAAGCAGCGGGTAAAATTCACTCTGATATTGAAAAAGGGTTCATTCGTGCTGAAATCGTAGCCTTCGATGATCTCGTAGCTTGCGGTAGCCAAAATGCAGCCAAAGAAAAAGGCCTAGTGCGCCTTGAAGGTAAAGAATACGTGATGAAAGATGGGGACGTAACCTACTTCCGCTTCAATGTGTAATCCATACTTTTAAAGTTACATAAACATAAAACGTAAACATTCCATACAAATAAATAGCTAAAAGCCCTTACGGCACATATACTAACAATGTATAAGTATATTGCACCTAAGGGCTTTTTTAAGTTGTGTAACCTAGTTTACAGACAATAGTATGACATCTTGTTTATACTAAAATAAGCCATGACCTACCTGTATATTTCTTAATAAAATTTTTTCTAGTAAATAGCATTAGTGTTATAAGTCTAAATCCACAGTTTCAGCTGAACAATACGCCATCAACTTAACTTTGTCAAGCACATTAATCCGCATACGCTGCACTTGAATAATGCCTTCTTCTTTAAGTCGGCCTAAGTAACGATTAATATGTACACGACTCATACCTAAGATTTGACCCAATCGTTCCTGACTAATAATTAATTCTGTTTTATCACGACAAAGTAATAAGTAAATAATATTACATAATTTACTAAAACCATCATTAAATTCTTGATGTCCTGTATCATAAAGTAATAGATTAGCGAAGCGCGTATACCAGCGAATAACAGCTAAACTAACGTCCGGATGAACCATTAATAACTGCTGAAAATCTGTTCGTTTTACTGCCATAGTATGCGTATCCGCTAGTATTTGTGCTTCTAACGCATGTTCAAGACGTACAGGACCTTCATAAAAAACAGGAAATAAAGTATCTCTACCATGAAAAGATATAATCTTTTCACGGCCTGTAGAATGCGTGATAGCAAACTGTAAAACACCAGACTGAATATAATGTAAATATTCTAAAGAATCTCCAGGTTGCCAGAGGTAATCACCTTCTTTAAAATCAAATATTTTAACAGGTAACTCCTCAAGTAATGGACGAATCGACAAAAAATCTTCTGAGAAAAAATACATTGGATATGTCATAGCTATCCCCTTTTTTATACGACTATAAAAAGAAAGTTCTAATTTAATGTGTAAAGGAGTTTTATTATGAAAGTTATCGCTATTAATGGTAGCCCTCGACCTAACAAAAATACAGTGCAATTGCTTAATAAAGCCTTAGCTGGTGCTCAAGCAGCTGGCGCTGAAACAGAATTAATCTCACTCTATCCCTTACAGTATCGTGGCTGTTTCAGCTGTTTTTATTGTAAACGCAAAGATAAAGAGCATGGTACCTGTATTATTAAAGACGATTTAACACCTATTATTGAACAATTAAAAGAAGCCGATGCTATCATTTGGGGCTCGCCTATCTACTTTTCAAATATAACGGCAGCCTTACAAGCACTCTTTGAACGCTTCCTCTTTTCAAATTATATTTATAGCGCTGATGTACCATCTGTTCTTGGCAAAACAATTCCTTCTGCTTTTATTTATACCATGAACATGACCGAAGAGCAAAGCTATCAATACCATTTACGAGATAGCTTATTACCTATTGAAGCTGGTGTACATCGTATTTTAGGGGTAGAACCTATTAAACATTATGTCTATAATACCGTACAATTCGATGATTACAGTAAATTTGAATCATCAATTTTCTCTGAAAGCGATAAAAAAGCATATCAAGCCGCACACTTTGAACACGATTTAACTAGAGCCTATCAAATCGGACAGCAGCTAGTTATTAGTGCTAACGAGTTATAGTAATCAAAAAGGATGTCACAACTATCAACAGATAGTCATGACATCCTTTTATTATGAATTACCTTTTAATCAGCAGGTAGGCACTTAAACCAATTAACACTAGCTATCACTTAGCCTAACTTACTTAGCGTTTACTTTTACCGACTGGTACATAAATCGTACCTGCTGCCATAGAACCAACTGTTCCTTGTTGGAAGATAATATATAACTCATGGTCTTCGGTAGCATAGAAATCAGTCGGTACTTTATCAATTGGCAAGTTATCAGGGAAAAATTGTTCTTTTAACTCTTCATCCTCATTGATAGCTTTATTTAATACATCTTTAGAAACGCCACCAAAATCACCTAAAGATAGCAATTTACCACTGGTACTATTGAAGGTAAATGCTTTTACTGTATTCAAACCATTGGCTGCATGATCGCCAATCGTATAAGATTTAATTAGCACACTGAAGATACCTTTATCATTAGCTTCTACATCATAGCTAATATAAAGATTTTCTTTCATGTCTGCTTTTAAATTAGCTTTTTCTAAATTCTTTTGTAACGTTTGTACATATTTAGTAATTCGATCATTGATAGCCTTCGTCACGACTGGGCTAACAGATGTAACCGTAGGATACGTAATATGTAAACGATCACCAGTCACAGCTACTGGAGAAACAGATACCGCCAAACGTTGGTAATACGCATTCGCTTCTGGCACTTCTACTAAATCTGCTTCGCGCGCTAATTTATCCGATTCTTCCCATACCGTTTTATTGGTAGCTGGGGAAATATCCTGAGAAATACGTTTCGTCATAATGCCCGTAGTATTATTATGAGCTTCTGTTGGTGTTGCTACGGCTACTACATCACCACTTTCATCTACTACAGCAGCTGCAGGTTCTGCATTAACCTTTACTACTGCCACATCGGCAGCTTGTGCCACACCAAAACCACCAAAAGCAACTGTCCCCACTAGGGCAGCTAATATATATGATTTCAATACATGTTTCATTACAAAACCCTCCTTAAACAATGTACTTCTTACATTTCACGCCCATATATTCATGCTATATATGCGTTAAACATATAACAAGTATAACAGATTGTAGTGAAAAATTCATGATGAATTATATGTATACAATATAGTTAGCGACAAATCATTGTATTTTGTCCGCATATCTTATACAATTGTCTAGTAAGGATATTATTTATTTATTATTTTATGCAAGTAAGGAGGATTAGTATGAAGCATGATTTTATGAGTCATGACTTACATCTGCCGGAATTAACGTTTCGCGGTATGCTCTTAGGTGTACTTATAACTATTATCTTTACCGCGTCAAACGTTTATTTAGGGCTTAAAGTTGGTTTAACCTTCTCAAGTTCAATTCCTGCAGCCGTTATCTCTATGGCTATCCTACGTTTTTTCAAAGACTCTAACGTCCTTGAAAACAACATGGTGCAAACCCAAGCATCAGCTGCTGGTACCTTATCAGCTGTTATTTTCGTATTGCCAGGTCTATTGATGCTAGGCTATTGGCAAGGCTTCCCTTATGGAGAAACATTGTTGCTCTGTGCTTGTGGGGGCTCTTTAGGTGTGTTATTTACCATTCCACTTCGTCGAGCTATGGTTGTAAACAGTGATTTACCGTATCCTGAAGGTCGCGCTGCTGCCGAGATTTTAAAAGTAGGTAGCCAAGCACATACTGATGAATCAGGCACTAGCAAATCCGCTAGTGGCATGAAAGAAATCGTAAGTGGCGGTATTTTTGCTGGTATTATTAGTCTTTGTACTAACGGTTTCCATTACCTCGCTGGTGAAATGAGTTTCTGGTTTGGCGTAGGCCGTGGGGTAACTCAATTCCCACTCGGGTTCTCTACCGCTCTTTTAGGAGCTGGTTTCCTCATTGGTATTGCCAGCGGTATCGCTATTCTTGTAGGTATGATTATCGCCTGGGGTGGTTTCGTACCATACTTAACAAATGTACTACCTATGGGCGATGCTAAATCAGTAGAATCCTTTGCTATGGCCGTTTGGAAAGAAAAAGTTCGTTTCATCGGCGCTGGTTGTATCGGTATTGCTGCTATTTGGACTTTAATTACCCTAACAAAACCAATCGTTGAAGGCATGCGTATCTCTATTAAAAACATGAAAATGTCCAGCGAAGAACGCGATACACATCGTATGGATACAGATATGAAACCATCTACCATTGGCCTTGTATTCTTAGTTATCTTAGTTGGTCTCGTAATTTGTTTCTATTCCTTTGTAAGCGCAGTTGATATTAATCCTGCACTTATGTGGACACTTGTAGTTTGTGGCATCGTAATCGCCCTCTGCATCGGTTTCTTCGTTGCCGCTGCTTGTGGTTACATGGCAGGCCTAATTGGTACTTCTGCCAGCCCAATCTCTGGTATCGGTATTTTAGGGATTATCATATCCTCCCTCGTAGTATTTGCCATTGCCTCTGCCAATGACTTATTTGCTACAGAAGCCGGTGTAAAATTTGCTACCGCTATGGCACTATTTATGACTAGCGTAGTAGTATGTATCGCTGCTATTTCTAATGATAACCTACAAGACCTTAAAACTGGTCAACTTGTAGGTGCTACGCCTTGGAAACAGCAGGTTGCTTTATTAATTGGTTCTGTAGCTGGTGCTGTAGCTATCGCACCTGTACTTAACTTATTATATGAAGCTTATGGTTTTACAGGCGCTTTACCTCGTCCTGAAATGGACCCATCAGCTGCTTTATCAGCACCACAAGCTACCTTAATGACAACCATTGCACAAGGTATCTTCAGTTCCAATCTTGATTGGGACTATATCCTTATTGGTGTTGGTATTGGTATCATCGGGATTATCATTAACTTAATTCTAAAAAGCACAACTGCTACTTTATCCTTGCCACCATTAGCGATTGGCATGGGTATTTACTTACCACCAAGCCTTGAAATGCCACTTGTTATTGGTTCTTTCATGAGCTATTTCGTAGGTAAATATTTAGTAAAACGTGCAAAAGAACGCAGCGGTGAATTAGCCGATGCAGATGTTGAACAATGTAATCGCCGTGGCGTATTATTTGCCTCTGGCATGATTGTTGGCGAAAGTTTAATTGGTGTATTAATTGCGGTAATCATCGTTATTTCCGTAACCTCTGGTGGTGGCGAAGATCCACTTGGCATGGTAGGCAAAGACTTTGCTAGCACTGCTGAATGGCTTGGCTTAGCGGTATTCCTCATTACAATTGCTTACTTTGTAAATCTTGTATTATCTACAAAGTTCAATCGTGAAGAAGCCCTTGAAATCCAACGCATCAATGAAGAAGAACATAAATAATATCTTACAAAACACAAAAGCGACTCCTATATAGGAGTCGCTTTTTTTATACATTCTATTATTTAAATTTACCAATTAAAATCAACCAAACACAACACTTGATAAAAATTTAATAAAATTTTACAACTACTAGCTTTTCTATTTACAATTATATGTTTAAATGGAAAACAAAGAGTGCACTAATTTTTATTTTTATCGTTATAACACCTCACAAGAGGTAGGAGGCAAATCATGAAATACAAGGCTCTATTAACAGGTCTTCTTTGCATGACATCAGCATTAATGTTTGCTGGTTGTGGTGGTTCCACATCAAATACATCAACAACCAACGACAAAGTAGTAGAAATAGAGTATTGGCATGTAGCATCAGATAGTTTTGGTGGACAAACTGTTCGAGAATTAGTAGATGACTTTAATAAAACCCATCCTAATATTAAAGTAACTGAAAAATTCAATCCTGATATGTACAAAGGATTAACACAAAATTTACAAGCCTCTCTAGCATCTGGTCAAACACCAGATGTTGTGCAAATGGGGTGGAATTTTCTAAATTATGCTCATGAAAATTTTGAAAATGAAGATATTAACAAAATATTTGCTAAAGCAGGCGATTCTAATTTTATTAACGATACCTTTGAACCTAATATAGCCCGTTTAGCACAAACGGCCGAAGGAACGCAAGTTGGTGTCCCTTACTCATTATCAGTGCCTGTATTATACTATAATCCAGACATATTTAAAGCGGCTGGCTTAGATCCAAATACACCACCAAAAACCTGGGAAGAAGTCCAACAATATGCACAGCAAATAAAAAATGCAACAGGAACACCTGCTTTCTTTATGCAAGAATATGCTGATACTTGGACAAATCAAGCTTTAGTAGAATCTAATGGTGGAACCATGCTTATACAAAAAGATGGCAAATGGCAAGCTGGTTTTGATACACCAGAAGCAGCCCAAGGCTATCAAGTCATTGCTGATATGATAAAAGCAGGCACTGGCTTACATGCAACCAATGAAGAAGGATTCCAAAGCTTTACATCAGGGAAGTTAGCAATGGTGGCTACCACTATTGGTAAACGAGCTAACTTTGAAAAATCATCCCAATTTAAAGTAATGACTACAACCTTTCCAGCTTTTGGATCTAAACCTGTAAAAGTACCAGCTGGCGGTAACTTCTTAATGATTCTTTCTAAAGATGAAGCTAAGCAAAAAGCAGCGGTAGAATTTATTAAATATTTAGAAAGTTCAGAAAATCTAACAAAATGGGATACTGGAACGGGTTATTTACCACCACGCAAAAACATGGATAAAGAAGGGCCTTACAAAAAGCTTATCGATGAAAACGACAACATTAAAAAAGCGATGGCTATGCTCCCTAATGTAACGCCATGGGTTAGTTTCCCTGGGCAAAATGGACTTCAGGCAGAACAAGTTTTAATCGACGCCCGCGATGTAATTCTCAATGGTAGTCAATCTGCTACAGAAGCATTACATCAAGCAGCCTTAAAAATTAATGAGTTAATTAAATAAATACCATAAATATTAATTAGTTAACTAATCTTTTATATTAAACATAGAGGAATACCTACTAAGGATTCCATCTCAAAATAGAATCAATAGGATAAAACTATTGATTCTATTTTCATTATTAAATATAGCCTACGAATAAAGAGGTACTTGTATGAATAAACTCTCTAAAACTGGTTATTTACTATTTTTACCAGCCACACTCTGTTTTCTAATCTTTTATTACTGGCCATTACTTGTCAATGTTGGTATGAGTTTCTTTTCTTGGAATATGGTGAGTTCTAAAATTAAATTTGTTGGATTAGATAATTATATAGATGTATTACAAAATGGAGAATTCTATTCTATTATCGTAAATACAATCCTATTTGTTGTCTTCTTACTACTATTTAATTTTATATTACCCTATATATACTCCTATATTTTAGCTTATATATTAAAATATGGAAAAAATTTGTATAGAATATGCTTCTTTATTCCCTCTCTTTTTAGTTTATCAGTAGCCAGTATATTATTTCTGTGGATTTATAATCCGCTAGCAGGCCCTATTTTTACAATTCTACAAATGATCGGCCTAGACTCACCAAGATGGTTAAAAGAACCTGTATTAGTCATTTTTTCTATTAGCCTTATTATTGCGTGGAAAGTATTTGGATATAATTTTATACTCATGCTAGCAGCTATGATGTCTGTATCCAAAGAAATGATAGAAGCAGCTCGTCTAGAAGGGGCCTCTGATTGGATGATACTACGCAAAATTGTCATTCCACAAACATCGTCAGCTGCTATTTATGTTTTTGTTATTACTGTTGTTTTTGGCTTACAGTATGTAATGATTCCTGTCAATATTCTTACACAAGGTGGACCTAACCAAGGAAGTGCTAATTTAGTTTATGTAATTTATCAATATGCTTTCGTTTTCTATCAAGTAGGAAAATCTGCCGCCTATGCTGTTATTACTATGATGCTCTTTATACTTTTTGCTTGGTGGCGTAATAAAGTATTAGACAAGAAGGTTTACTATGAAAATTAATATAAAAAAAGAATTACTAGGCCATATATTTCTACTCATATCATTAATTCTTTGCTTATGGCCTATTATTTTCTTACTTTCAGCTTCGTTAAAAGACTTAAATCAAATTTTCCAATACCCCCTTAATCCGTTACCAACAAACCCAACGCTAGATAACTATACAACTATATTAAATCGTTTCCCCATCTTTCAATTTACTGGCAATACATTTTTTATTGCTATTACAGTAACCATATTCAAAATCATTACAAGCTTACTAGCTGGTTTTGGTTTTGTATATTATCGCTTTAAAGGTAGAGAATTGTTATTTAACTCCATGGTTTTAACCTTTTTTATTCCCATGTCTGTATTAATTATGCCTAACTATCTTCTCATTTCTTCCATTGGTTTATTAGACACTGCCTTTGGCGTAATATTAGTAGAAATGGTCGATGGGATGGGAATATTTCTTATGCGTCAAACTATGCGCAGTATTCCTAAAAGCATATTTGAATCAGCTATTCTTGAAGGTGCCTCACCACTTTATATACTCTGGCATATCATAATACCACTTGTACGCCCCTCTATTATTTCTATTAGCATAATGTTTTTTATTAATGCTTGGAATGAATATTTTTGGCCACTACTTATTTTAAAAAGTAAATCTGAATATACATTAGCCTTAGCATTACCAATGTTTATCAGTGCAGAAGGCGGTAGTGAGTGGGGACTTGCTATGGCCTTAGCTGTTTTAACTAGCATTTTACCCTTTATTTTATTCATAATTTGCCAGAAATACATACTTAATACATTTATACAAGCAGGAGTAAAAGGATAATGCACAATATTGTATTTAATGCAGTTACAAAATCATATCATGGAAAAGAAATAATTAAACAATTAAACTTTGAAATCAAAGAAGGCGAGCGCGTAGTCTTATTAGGACCTTCCGGTTCAGGCAAAAGCACAACATTACGTATGATCGCTGGTCTAGAAGACATCACATCAGGTCAACTTTTTATGGGCGATACCTGTGTCAATGATGTACCGCCTGGAAAACGGAATATTGCGATGGTATTTCAAAACTATGCCTTGTTTCCCCACTTTAACGTTTGGGATAATATTGTCTTTGGCCTAAAATTACAAAACTTACCGGCCTCTGAAATTGAAGTTCGTACCAAAGCTGCTATTAATATGTTAAATCTCAACGGCTATGAACATCGACTTATTCAATCTTTATCTGGCGGACAAAAACAACGAGTTGCTTTATGTCGAGCTATTGTAAAGCAATCGCCTTATTTCTTACTCGATGAGCCACTTGCTAATTTAGATGCACAATTACGCCAACATGCTCGCCAAGAATTAATAAAAATTCATGAAAACTGTAACTCTACTATGATTTATGTCACTCATGATCAAGTAGAAGCTATGACCATTGGTCAACGAATTGCTATTCTTCACGAAGGGGTTTTACAACAATTTGGTAATCCTCAAGAAGTATATAATCAACCAGCTAACACCTTTGTAGCCTCTTTTATTGGTACTCCAGCTATGAATTTATGGACACTACCTATCAATAATGGCCAAATTCAGCTAGGTTCATCAACACTGAATATTCCTGAATCTATAAAAAAACTAATAACTACTGATAATGTAATTTTAGGTATTCGTCCTGAAAAAATAAAAGTTACAACAACTGACAAAGCTTTACTTTATGGAGAATGCCAGTATATAGAAAATATTGGACATATCCAAAACTGTCTTTTTAAATTTTCTAATTCTTTAACAGGCTTTATCCAAATACCAAGTAAAGATACTCAAATACAATTAGGCGAACGACTCGGTATAAGTTTTAATATTAATGATGCTTGTTTTTTTGATCCAGAAAGCCAACAAAATCTTCAATCGTAACTAACCTATTAATCAATATATTTTTTACTTACTGTGAAGGAGCCCCTATGAGCACACTTGAAATTAGTGATCTTCTATTTCCAGCCTTTAATAAAGGTCAATTAAAAACATTGCCTCTATCTTATGGCCTTGAATTTTTTAATGAATTTGGTACTCAAGATTATTGGAGTCAATCACTTCCTCAATTTAGCATAAACAAAAGAGATATTTCCTTACATGGTCCTTGTGTAACAGTCAATTTAGCAGATCCTGAGGATACTCAATATTTAAAGCAATTAAAAGATACGCTTCTCTTCGGAAAAGAAATAAATGCTAAATTTGTTGTTATTCATACAAATGAGCGTTGGCAAGGAGATAGATTAGACTGTCAAAAACTAGTTATTCAACGTTTACAAGAAATTGCTACTTTTAACCACTCAATCAATGGACCTATTATGGCTGTGGAAAATGTAGGTTTACATGAAAATAATTTATTTAATGAAGAAGAATACTTAAATTTATTTAATACCATTCCTCATATCCAATCAATCATTGATGTAGGCCATGCCCATGTAAATAATTGGGATTTATCAAACGTAATAAAAACCTTAAATTCTCAAATTATAGCCTTTCATTTACACGATAATGACGGAAATTACGATCAACATTATCCAATTAATGCAGGTACTATTAATTGGCCAGACTTATTTAAAACAATAAATACATATTCACCTAAGGCAATTAAAGTGTTAGAATATGCTAATGGAAGCTTTACAGATAGCACTAAACTACTAGAGCATATAGAAAGTATCCAAGAATTATTAACATTAAAATAATAAAAAGCATCTAATTCCTATTAATGATTTTTAAATAAATCATAATAAACGGAGTTAGATGCTTTTTTATTAGTTTAACACATTTCACTAGTAATTTTCACATTATATCTGTATTATTATATCACCTCCTTTATTCTTTTAACATCCATTTGCTATAATGAACGTAGTTCTTATTATATATTTCAACATATTATATAATCTATAAACCACTATACGATAATTATTATAGTAATAAACTGGTTTCGATTATAAAGTATATGTATTTACTCATACTTCAAGGAGGTGCCTATATGTCACAAACTATGACTGCTGCTGAATTTTTACAGCACTACGCTCTCGATCGCCGTAATACTAATAGTGTAAAATGGGATGCGTTAGAACAGCGTTTTAATACAACCGATGTTATTCCTCTCTGGGTAGCTGATATGGACTTTAAAGTACCAGAAACTGTTATGACTGCCTTAGAAGATAGAATTAAACAAGGTGCTTTTGGCTACTCGTTAATTAGCCCTACCTATCATCAGACCTTTATAGATTGGCTAACTCGTCACCATGGTTACAGTCCTAAAAAAGGCTGGCTCCGCTTCACGAATGGCACAATTACAACTCTTTTTTGGATTCTTCACGCCTTCACTAAACCACAAGACTCTGTTATGATGCTAAGTCCAGTTTATTTTCCTTTCTTTAGCACACCTCAAGATACGGATCGAACCCCTATTTGTAGTGAATTACAACGGGATAATACAGGTCGTTATTATATTGATTTTAACGATGTAGAGAAAAAAATTAAAGAGCATCAGGTAAAAGTCTTTATTCTATGTAATCCCCATAATCCTGTTAGTCGTCTTTGGTCCGAAGAAGAATTAACTCGTTTATTCACCCTTTGTGAGCAATATAAGGTACTTATAATCAGTGATGAAATACATCAAGATTTTAATTTTGGTACTTTTATTCCTGCCCTAAAAGTAGCTGATGGTCGTTTTAAAGACTCTATTATTACCATTACTAGTGCTTCTAAAACCTTTAATTTAGCTTCACTACCAGTAGCTCATGTTATTATCCCTAACAAAGAACATCGCCAACGGTTTGATAATTTTGTGAAAACTATTGATCACACACAATTATCCGTACTTAATTTAATTGCAACGGAAGCAGCTTATCAGACTGGTGATGTATGGCTTACTGGCCTATTGGCTACCATTCAAAGTAATTATGAATTGCTCAAAAAAGAACTCCTAGCAAAAGCCCCTAATATAGGCTTTACACCGCTAGAAGCAACATATTTAGCTTGGCTTGATTTCAATGCTTATATTAAACCTGAAGAACTGGATGATTTTCTTATTAAAGAATGTCGTGTAGGCGTTAACACAAGTGCTAATTTTGCCCCTGCTACACCAGGTTTTGGCCGTTTTAACTTAGCCGCTCATCCTGACACAATAAAAGAGGCCGCTAACCGAATTATTCAAGGCTTAGCACAACGAAAGCTTATATAATCACTATATCTAGTCAATGAATATTAGCCTTATAAGGCAAGTTTTATAGCCCTATAAAGTTTAAAAACTTATAAACCTTATAAAATTTACCCAATCATAAAAGGACTGTAACCTAAATGACGGATAAAATCCTCATTTCATTACAGTCCTCTTTTTATTTATATACTTGTCTTTCTATCATTTTGCTATACGTATTTAATACGAAATTTTTTTATTCTATTCTTTATTTTCTTATTATTCGTATTTCTTACTTTTTATGTGTACCAATATAGCAACGATACTTACATATCCCCTAAGAAACGTTTAGCTTCACAGTAGTTAACCATACCTTCTACGACTTTTTTAGCAGCCCGCATTGCCAATACTACAGTAGCTGGCTTATGTACTACATCCCCACCAGCAAATACACCTTTACGGCTTGTCATACCATATGGCATTTCACGAGTCACTACATAACCATCTTTATTAACTTCAATACCATTGCCAGGGCCTACTAAACGAGCATTTGGCTTATGACCAATAGCAATAATAATCTTATCAGCTGGAATTGTTTCATAATGACCAGTCGGAGTAACTGAACCATCTTCTTGTGGTTCTTGGATTTCACAACGAAGCCCTTCTACAACGACTTCTCCTTCAACACTAGCTGGGGAGGCATAAAATTTAAAAGCTACTCCTTCTTCTTTGGCTTCTTTATATTCTAATGGATTAGCACTCATATTTTCTTCGCCACGACGGTATGCTACAGTCACAGAAGCACCTAAACGAACGCAAGTACGAGCCGCATCCATAGCCACATTACCGGCACCAATTACGACTACTCGATCACCACTATTTACTGGAATCGCATCATCACCAACACGACCATTTTGATGTAATTGTACGGCTGTTAACAAAGCCATTGCTTGTAAAACGCCTGGCTTTTCATCACCGCGCATAGGCAATTCCATCGGTACGTGAGTCCCTGTAGCAATAAAAATCGCATCATAACCATCTTCAAATAAAGAGTCAATGGTTTTCTCAGGACCAATAATAGTATTACATTCAAAAGTAACACCTAATGCTTTTAAACGATTAATTTCACGGTGTACTACTTCTTTACTTAAACGGAAGGCCGGAATCCCATAAAGTAAAATTCCTCCTGGTTCGTCTTGCTTTTCAAAAATAGTCACTTCATAGCCTAATTTAGCCATATCACTAGCTACAGTTAAGCCTGCCGGACCAGAACCAATAATACCAATTTTACCTTGATCCTTAATGATTGGTTTCATACGACGAAGGCCATGCAAACTTTCAAAATCAGCAGCAAAACGTTCTAATTTACCAATGTTAATCGGCTTATTGGCACGATTTAAAATACAATGCCCTTCACACTGTTTTTCACGAGGACAAACACGACCACAAACAGCTGGTAAATTACTGCGTTCCCCAATAATATCATTCGCTTCCCCAAAGTTACCGCGAGCAATAGCCTGAATAAACCGAGGAATTTCATTTTCAATAGGACAACCTGTACGGCACAAAGGCTTCGCACAATTTAAGCAGCGTTTTGCCTCAGCCAAGGCTTCCTCTAACGTATAATCTCTATCTTCTGTATAACCAGCTTTAGCAATTTGTTTTGCTTGTTCGCTTGCATCTAATCCAACCATGGATAAACCTCCTCTATCTCTTTTCATTGTTGATGATTTCATCAACTTTGCTATATATTACCTATTCCCTATAATAATAAAATTAATTCTAATATACCATAACCCCTAAAGCTAGTAAATAGGTATCCCCTCTCTTAGGACATTCCCTATAATAAAAAACCGCCATTTGATGAAGTTTCGTCAAATGGCGGCTTTAAAATTCGCTATATTCTTGTTATTTTGTAAGGATAGTATTCTAATTAGTATATTACATTAGCTACGCTAAACATAAACTTTATTATTAATGAATAAGACCGTAGAACATAGCTCCTACTGTGATTAAGCCAACAATAATAACAAAATAGTTGGAAACACTTTGGTATTTTTTCATTTTATCAACTTTACGTACAGCTACCATTGGCATAAGTAATAAAATGAACGCTACCGCTGGACCACTTAAAGTTTCAATAATGCCTAAAATACTTGGGTTTAAATAAGCAATTAAAGAACAAGTAATCATCATGAATAATAAGATAATACGGTCAATTGTTTTTTCATTGAAGGATTTCTTATTTACTTTACCTAAGTCGATGATAATATCACGTAACCCTTCATAAGCACCTACATAGTGACCTAAGAAGGATTTAGTAATTGCTACGAAAGCAATGATTGGTGCAAACCAAGCAATAAATGGTGTATTGAAATGATTTGCTAAGTAAGAAAGAATGGAAATATTCTGATCTTTAGCAGCTTGTAAATCAGCTGGAGATAAACTAAATACACAGCTGTATACGAAGAACATTACAACAGCAAACATCAATAATACAGCATATCGTTGAATATCACGAGTCTTTTTATCAACTTGATCATCACCATATACATGACGTTCTTTCATAACAAATGTAGAAATAATAGGGGAATGATTGAAAGAGAATACCAACACTGGGAAGGTCATCCACAAAGTCATTAACATGCCCATATTACCACCTGTTGGTTCATAAGAAAGAATAGCTGTATTCCATTGTGGGATTAAATAAATACCAATAAGCAATAAAGTGGCAATAAATGGATATACCAAATAACTCATAATACGAACAATAATATCTTGCCCCATGCGTACAATAGCTAATAAGCCTAAAATAACAGCAATGGTAATAACAGCACGATCAATACCTTCAATCCCAATCTGATGCGTTAATAAACTGTCGGTCGTATTAGTAATGGCTACGGAATATAATAACAAAATAGTATAAATACTAATAAAGTACACGACATTGAAAAAACGAGCTGCTACTGGGCCCCAGAATTCTTCTACTGCACCAATAATACCTTTATCTGGAGAAGAAGCGGCCATAACCATACGAGCTAACGCACGATGTGCATAGAAGGTAACAGGGAATGCAAATAAAGTAATTAAAATAAGAGGTAAAATACCACCAATCCCTGCATTAATTGGCAAGAATAGAACGCCTGCGCCAATAGCAGTACCAAACAAACCTAACATCCAAACTGTGTCTTGTTTGTTCCATTTACTTGCATCCAATGTTTGGGTGCTCACACCTGCTTGAGTGAGTGTTTCTTCTTGAACCGGAATATCACCTTGTACCGGTATGTCCTTGTGGACCATTGTTTGTTCATTCAACATAACCATTACTCCTTAAAATGTAACCTCATAAAAAACACGCATACCCTTTCCTAAATATAAGCCCCCAAAAATCCGTTCAGGAAAGACATTTCATATACGTATGATAGCATGGCATGATTAAAATGACAACTAATCATCATGATTGTATTGCATAGAGTGTACATTCACTGTGTTCAATTATCTATAGATTATTATTTTATATCAAATATAAGAAAATAATAGAATAAAATTAAATATTTACATATATTTATTATGTATTATACTATATTATTTTTATAAAATGATAATTTAATTTATTTTTCTCTTATTTTTAATAAAATAATAGACAGTATCCACTCACAAAAGATACTTTAAATTTAAACACTATGTTGAAAAAAATACTTTATTTTTTTGAAAAAAATAAACAAAAAGTTACTATTTTTTTACTAACAATTACCATCTATGCTTATTTAATATAGCATGCATAGTATTTGGGAATTATTTTCAAATAAAAAAGACTATAACAAAACGATCAGAAATAACCAAGGCTTTGTTATAGTCTTATACTCTTATGGTGCGCCTAGGCGGAATCGAACCACCGACACGCAGTTTAGGAAACTGCTGCTCTATCCTACTGAGCTATAGACGCATGTATAACATGACCTGCACTTTAGGAAGTTACAGTTCCTTCCCTATACTAAGTACGCATGTATGTATATATTATAAACGGAATGCTCACATATCGCAATATAAGTGGATAGAACCGTATTTATAGTAAAACTATACACAGAGTTATCCACTAATTTATTCACTTATCCACCGAATTCATTTACTTAATCACAAGCTATACACAACATATCCACAGAATTTTGTGTATATTCTGTGGATATGTTCGTATTTATGTATCAAGTTTTAACTTATACTCAGCAACACGTTATCTATATTAACGTATTCCTCTAGTATTTTTTATTCAGGAAAATACATAGAACCATCAATTTCAACAGGACGACTCCAATCAACTTGTACGTCCGTACGGCCCCACATAACAGTTAAAGCAAGTTTTAAATCAGCTAACGATGCTAACGGATCAACAGTGACTGTTTCATACGTATCTAGACCAATCGCTTTTTCTAAAGTCTGTGGTGTATGTAAATATGACCACACTTTTTGTTGCCATTCTTCATCAGGTAAAACAACTGTTACTTCCTGATTCACCTTGTTATATCCGATATATCCTTTTTCGTCCACCCCATAATGGATAGCATAGTATGCTATGTCACTCATTGTACATGCTCCTTTTCATTATTATTGGCACTTACTCTTACCTATTTAACCACATATACCCTATCTAGGCAATGCTATTCGATTAAATTTTATCGTATTAATCGTAAAATTACCAGTAAAAATTCACAAATATGAATAAATCGGTTATTTTGCTTCGGCCTTATAATATACGGCATACATAATTGGCAATACAATGAGAGTTAAAATCGTAGCCACTAATAAACCACCACTAAAGGCAATCGCCATAGGTGACCAGAACGCACTACGCATTAATGGTACCATACCTAAAATAGCGGCTAAGGCTGTCAGCATGATTGGTCTAAATCGTAAAATTGTAGAACTTACAATGGCTTCATAAGTAGTTTGCCCTTCCTTACGATGTAATTCTATTTGATCAATTAAAATGATAGAGTTCCGAATAATCATACCACTTAAGGAAATAACCCCTAATACGACCATAAAGCCCATTGGTGTATTTGTTAATATCATGGTCAATACAACACCTATTAAACCTAATGGAGCCGTCAACAGAGCCATTATCATAAGAGGAATCTTTTTCAATTGGAACATTAAAATTGTCATAATTAGACATAACATAATAGGCATTGGCCCTTTTAGATTGTCCATAGCAATATTACTACGTTCAGCCGAACCATCGACTTCAATCGTATAACCTGCTGGTAAATCAGCTCGAATATGTTCCAATTTTTTATTTAAATCATTGGCTAATGAATTCGCCATTACATTCGGTGGTACATTACCATGTACTGTGATGGTAGGTTCCATATTACGACGCCAAATAATACCATCTTCATTGCCCAACGAAATGGTAGCAATCTGACTCAATGGTACATAAGCACCTGAACCCGTTTGAATTGGAATATTTTGTAATACACTCATATTATGTTCTTCATTGCCACTAAGTTTAAATTTCATAGGAATGGTCTGATTACCTACATAGTATTGACCCACTGTAACCCCTGAAATTTTACCTTGCAAATCAGTGGCCACAGAATAACTGTCAACCCCCATCAAACGAGCTTTAGCAGGATCAATATGAACCTGTATAGTTGGTGTATTATCTGGCCAATCTTCTGAAATGTCGGTTATATCCGGATAGGTTTTAAATACCTCTTTGACTTCATTGGCTATTTCTTTTACTTTTGTTGTATCTGGACCCGCAACACGGAACATAATTGGATACTTAGAAGGTGGCCCTGTTTGTAAAAAGGTCATATTAACCAATGCCGATGGGAAGGTATCATTTAACTTGTCTCGTAATTCAGTATATAATTCATTTCTATCTTCCAATGAATTAGCTACAATTACATACTGCATAAAGTTATTTCGTTCTACTTCTGGATCTAATGTCAAAATAAATCGCGGCGCCCCTTCACCAATATGAGCTGAATAATGATCAATACGCTTATCCCCACTTAATAAAGAGTCTAATGTTTCTGCTTGCTCTTTTGTATATTGCAAGGAAGAACTTTGTGGGAACTGTACTGATACCATAATTTCAGGTCGTGTCGAAGCAGGGAAGAATTCAACTTTAATTAAAGGTACACTAATTAAAGAAATAACAAATAATACTACCGTTGTAATTAAAACGATTTTGCGATGTCCCATAGCCCAATGAAGAAACTTTTCAAATCGCGCTAAAAAGGACTTTTGTAAACGCATCGCCCTTGTTTCAGCATGGTCTTTTTTAATACGAATTAGACGACTGCCTAGTACAGGACTAACTAATACAGAGGCAAACCAAGATAGTAACAAGGCCATAGCGACTACAATAAACAAAGAATGGGTAAATTCGGCAACAGAACCTTCCGATAAGAAAATAGGAAGAAACCCTGCACAAGTAATTAAAGTACCACTAAGCATTGGAAACGCTGTGGACTTATACGCAAAGGTAGCTGCTGAATGGGTATCCAACCCTTCCTCCATTTTAAGGGTCATCATTTCAACAACGATAATAGCATCATCTACTAATAAACCTAAGGAAATGATTAAAGCACCTAAACTTACTTTATGTAAATCTAGTCCATCTGCATACATGCCCACAAAGGTACTAGCAACGACTACAGGAATGGTTAAAGCTACTACTAGGCCACTTCGCACACCTAAGGATATAAAGCTAACTACCAATACAATGGCAATAGCTTCAAAAAGAGAACGAGTAAATTCACTAATAGATTCATCTACTACTTGAGGTTGGTTCGATACTTGACTCACTTCTAAGCCAACCGGTAATTCTCCTTTATAAGAGGCTAATTTAGCTTGTAATGCTTCACCAAATTCAATATTATTGGCCCCTGGATCCATTGAAACAGCAATCCCAATGGCTGGTTTGCCATTAAAGTAGAATAAAGGACTTTCTGGTTCACCATAATCAAGACGGACCGTAGCCATATCGCCTAAGCGAAGTGTTTGTCCATTCACTTGTAATGGCATTTCACGCACTGAATCTACACTATCAAAAAGACCATTCACACGGAGATATACATTATTAGTATCTGTATCAATCATGCCAGCTGGTGCCATAGAACTTTGCTGTTTTAAAGCATTTAATATAGCTTCACTACTAATTTGATAAGATGCTAATTTATCCTTATTCATTTCTACATATAAAGTTTGTTGCTGTACCCCTTTTAAATCAATACGCTTAACATTGGGGACAGTCAGTAATACTCGTTTAATTTGTTCAGCATAGGAACGCTTTTCTTCATACGAATATTCTTCACCAGTTAATGCATAAATCGTACCATATACATCATCAAAGCGATCATTAATAATAGGCCCTTGTACACCTGATGGAAGTTTTGACCACTCATCATTTACCATATGACGAACTTCTGTCCAAGCAGCTCTAACATCATCTTCTGGTAATGTTTCTTTCAAGTTAACATAAATAACTGTTTTACTGCCATCGGTAAAACTTTTAGTATAATCAAGGCCTGGTAAATCACGAATTTTTTCTTCTAATTTATCCGTTACTTGCTCTGACATTTGCTGTGGGGAAGCACCTGGCCAAGTAGCTGCTACTACCATAGTGCGAATAGTAAAATTCGGATCTTCCATACGACCGATTTTCATAAAAGAAAAACTGCCAATAGCAAAGAGCATAGCAATAAAGAAATATATAATTGATTTATGCCGTAAGGCCCAATCAGCTAAGTTAAAATTCATATCCGTACCTTAGCCCCTTCTTCCAATTTATCAGTTCCTGCTGTTACAATACGATCACCAGACTGTAAACCAGAGACTACCTGTACACTATTGGCCCCCATATTACCTAATGTAACAGTTTTTAATTTAACAGTATTGTCTTTTGTCACTACATATACTTGCCCCTGACCATTTTGTTTTGGCTCTCTAGTGCCCACTAAAGCAGTTAAAGGAACTTCCATAGTAGGACCATTTACTTGATTAAACGCCACATTAGCAGTCATCCCCAGCTGTAATTGACTCGGTGGATTCGTTAAACTTACTTTTACTGTATAAGTACGAGCTGCCGCATCAGGAACTGGCGATATTTCACGAACAACGCCAGTAGTTACTACATTAGGCAACGCCCAAAACGTAACTTTAGCTTCTGAACCTGCACTTACGGAGGCCATCATTTGTTCTGGCAAGGCTATTACAGCTTCTGGTTCATCACCTACAGCTATCATTCCTACTGTTTGACCAGCCCCAACCACTTGCCCTATTTCAATAGAGCTAGCTGTAATAACACCATCTGCGGGTGCTATTAATTGGGTATAATTTTGTTGATTTTCACTAGCTTGTACATTAGCCTGTGCCTGTTCTAATTGAGCGGCTGCCACTTTATAGGAATTTTCCATCTGATCTAATTGCAATTGACTGACAGCTTCTTGCGCATATAAAATACGATATCGTTCTACATTAGTAGCTGCTAATTCATATTGCGATTGAGCGGCCGCCAACGCACCTTGTGCATTTTGTAATTGGCTACTCGTGTCACTCTGATTTAATACAGCTAATACTTGACCAGCACTAACTCTATCACCAACAGTAAAATTCTTTTGAATCACACGACCACCGATTTGAAAAGATAAGGCTGTTTCATATCGATTTTTAATAGTACCAGCTAAACTATTTTCACTACTTGAGGCATCTTTACCAACAACTGTAGTTTTAACTAAGGGAGCCTGTTCTTTAGACTCTGAATCACTGCCACAACCACTCATAATAAGTAACGATACAACTAACATAAGACTACCCAATTGTTTCATTACACCCTTTTGCCTCCACTGCATATAAACGCCTCCTACTATGTTAAACACGCCTTACAGGCCCTATTATAAACACAATTTCCATAGAGCTAATAAGTTACGCATACTTTACATATTTTTCACCACTAAAATATAAAATCTATATCTATTATTTTAGTTACATTTTACTTTTTATATGATATAATGTCAAATATATTACAGGTAATATATTTTAAGGAGACTGTACATGAATACTGATGAAACATTAAATAGCCATACTTCCTTGAGTACGGAAGACTTATATAAACAATTAGTTGAAACTGCTCGTTTATTTTCCATGTACAATACAGAATTGCGTAAACAATTCATCAATGAAGCCTTGCCTAAGTATATTCATACCGTATCCCCCCATATTGTTGAGCGATTGTTAAAGAAAAAATTTAATCACTCACAAATGCAAATTTTAAATTATGTAGCTAATAAACCTGATTTAGTAGCCACATACCAAGAAGTTGTCCAAGCTATGCCCTTCTCACAGGGATTAGTTTCTCGCTATGTAAAGTTTTTAGATACTAATGGCTTACTCATCCGATTTCATCAGCCTACTGATTTAAAGTCTGTATTATTAAAAATTACAGATGTTGGACAATCCGTCTCCTTAGTATGCGATGAAATTCATAAACTAGAAATTCAATATTATCATCAAATCTTAAATCAATTACCTTTATCAAAGGTTGAAAATACCTTAGAAGTCCTAGAAGCTCTCATGCATGGTGACAAGGTTATTTCAAATGACAGCTTGGCCAAAACAGGTAGCGTAATACCTGGTCAATATTATAAAAAATAAAAAAATAACCCTAATAGCTATTTTAATACAATAGCTATTAGGGTTTTCTTATTAATCTATGGTTCCACTATCTTCTGTTATTTGCACAGGTTCATGGGTAACCATAATCTTATCAATTCTCACATTATCCATATCAACGATTTCAAAAGTATAGTCTTCCCAAATATAACGTTCCAATTCTTTAGGAATACGGCCAAATAAATACATTAAAAAACCACCAACTGTTTTATATAAATCTTCGTCTTCACCAGGTAATTCTTTAGTAATATTAAAATACTCTTTAAATTCATCAATACTTAAAAGACCATCTACTAGCCAAGTCGTATCACTACGTTGAATAACGCGATTTTCTTCTTCTTTTAATTCATCTTCACTAGCTGGCATAAGACCTACTAGTTTTTCCATAATATCATGTAATGTTACTAAGCCACTAAAACCACCATATTCATCTAAAACAACAGTTTCATGAACACCTTCTGTACGAAATACTTCTAATAGCTTCATAAGACTAATCGATTCTGGCACCATTACAGGCTGTTTCGTACATTCTTCAACTAATTGCTTCAATGTTTTATGACCATCTTGTTTCATATGCTCAGCAAATACATCGGCTACCACAACTAGACCTTCAAGCTCATCTAAAGAGTCACGGCCTACAGGCAAACGATAATGAGTCGAATGACATAATCGTTCTTTTATTTCCTCATCGGGACTATTTAAGTCTAACCATTTTAACTGCGTGCGTGGCGTCATAACATCACCAGCATTTAAATCAGCTAAACGGAATACATTATCTACCAAACGAGGTTCATCTTTTTCAAAAGCACCTAATTCAACACCTTGTGTCAACATCTTATTAATTTCTAATTCTGTAACAGGTGCTTCTTCTTTATCTTTTACACCCATGATTTTTAATAATGACGACGTTGAAACACTTAACAAGGCTACTAAAGGCGTGGCCACTACTGCAAAATAATGCATAGGTACAGCCATAAAAATAGCAATTTTCTCTGGTGCATTAAGGGCTAATCGTTTTGGCACTAATTCACCAATCACTAAGGATAAATATGTCGTTAAGGATACAATAATAATAGGGCTTACTGAATCGGCATAACTAGCTAAAGAAGGCATATATTCTTTAATTACTTTTGCCATTGGTTCTGAAAGGGCTGCACCTGAATACAAACCAGTAACAATGCCAATCAAAGTAATACCAATTTGTATGGTTGAAAACATTTGATTAGGATCTTCAGACAATTGTATCGCCCGTTGTGCTCCTTTACTACCTTTTTCAGCACTATCTTCTAATAACCCTTTGCGGGCATTAACAATCGCTAATTCTGTCATGGAAAAAATCCCATTCGCTACAATTAACAATAATATTATAAGTATCTCCAGACCTACATCACCATCCACTGATTTATCACTCTCCTCTTACTTCAAGTGGACACTTTATACTTAGTGTACTATATGTACTTACACATGTACGCTCTGTATATATTTATTCTATATACTTACCGTATAGTATACCAAAAACTACGGTATTTCGCTATGAGTAATCACAGTTTATAAAAAGAAGCCTTGTTATTACTTTTAAAACTTAAAGTAAAAACAAGGCTTTCTTTAGATATTTATTCTTATTTAGTTATTTTTTTCTTTATCCAATTATTTTATTCTTTTACTCTGTATTTTTTATGGTTTACCATATTACAGCATTTATTATTTATTTAAAATAGCTTTAATATCCGCCACAATTAATTCTGGTGATAAATGATAGCGAGCTACTAATTCTTTCATTGGCACTCGATCATTCACTTCTTTTTTCATACCAATATTTAATACTTTAACAGTAGATGGGCCATAGAAACGAGCTACTTTTTCACCAAAGCCACCATCTAATACACCATCTTCTAAAGTGACTACTAACTCATGATTAGCCTTTAGAGCTTCTAAAGTAGCTTCATCTACTTCAGAAGATAAACGAGGATTTACTAAAGTAGCTTCAATACCTAATTCAGTTTTTAAAGCTTCTTTTGTACGTAAACCTAAATCATAGAAAGCACCAAGACCTAAAATAGCTACTGTATTACCATTAGCTGTTACTTCATTTGTTAATGCCCCAGTAAAGGCTTTACCAGCTTCATAAGTCTGTACTTTGCCACCTGGTACTCGAATCATAACTGGCATTTCAGTCTGTTCTAAAGACCAATCTAACATAGCTATTAATTCTTCTTTTGTTGCTGGTGATAACACTCGTAAATTGGGAATACTATTCATCATAGCCATATCAAAAGCACTGGAATGAGTAGCATCCATAGACGAAATACCACCACCTAGTGGGAATGAAATAATCGTAGCAGGGTTGCTATTTAAAGCTAAATCCTGAGTCAATTGGTCATACGTCCGTTGTAAGAAAGTACCTGCGTCTAAAATAACTGGTTTAGCTCCATTTTTAGCAAGGCCAGCTGCCATAGCAACCATGTGTTCTTCTGCAATCCCTACATCAATAAACTGCTTACCTGCTTCAGCTCGACGCTCAGCACTAAAACCAGCAATACCAGGAACACCAGCGGTTAAACCAACTACTGTTTTGTCAGCTTTCATTTTAGCTAATAAATGAGTAGCAATGATTTCATCATAATGTTCTTCTTGCATATAAGCATCTACATCAAAATCTTTACCCATTATATAGTGATAATCTTCTTTATTAGCTTCTGCTTCTGGCAAGCCTTTCCCTTTAGTTGTTACCATATGAATAACAATTGGATGATTACTGTCTTTTACACCTTTAAAGGTTTCAATAAGATGCTCTAAATTATGACCATCTTCTACAAAGATATAATCAAGACCCATAGCTTTGAAGAAATTATTGACTGCTGTTCCTTTGCTATCTCTTAATTCTTTTAAATGAGGGTATAAGCCACCTTCATTAGGCGCAATAGACATATCATTATCGTTAAATAAAACAATAAAATTACTGCCCAAGGTCGCACTTACATTAAGACCTTCCATAGCTTCACCACCAGATAAAGAACCATCACCTAAAATAGCAATTACATTACCAGTTTCACCTTTTAAATCACGAGCTTTTGCCAAACCAGAAGCTAAGCTAACAGCAGTTGAAGTATGGCCAATGGTAAAGAAATCATGTTCACTTTCATTTGGATTAGTATAGCCAGAATACTTTTTATAAGATGCTGGATCTGTAAAAGCCTCTTTACGACCTGTTAAAATCTTATGAATATAGGATTGATGTGATACATCAAAAACAAATTTATCTTTTGGAGATTCAAATACATAATGGAGGGCTAATGTAGCTTCTACAAAACCAAGATTAGGTGCCATATGGCCCCCTGTTGTGGTAACGCGAGTAATTAATACGTCTCTAATTTCTTGAGCCAATGTTTTTAATTCTTCAAGGCTCATTTTCTTAATATCTTGTGGTGTATTTACATGTTCTAATAGACTCATATTCAGTTCCTTTCTTCTAATACCTATGTTCTTCAAATTTAATTTCCATAAAAAAAGTTTCGTAGTCATAACTAAATCTTACTTATGACTACGAAACTAATTATAGAACTTGAAGTTAACTTCAAGTCAAGTATTAAATTTAAATTTTTCTATTTTTAGATATAAAATTAAAATTAAATTTAAATAAATCTATTTTATTTTTCATAATCCCGATCTAAATTAACTTCTTTTAGAGGGATAATATGCGTCTTATTTTTAGCCTTATAACTAGCATATACTAATAAGAATACAGGAATACCAATGTAAGCCACACTAGCACCATACCAGTCAATAGTATCACCTGTAAACGCTGTATAGTTCTGACCAGCAATAATGATTAAACATAAAATCATAGCAAAAATAGGACCGAATGGGAAAAATAAAGCTTTAAATGGAATAGAATCTAAACTCTTACCTTGTTCGTGGAAAGCACGACGGAAACGATAATGAGCAATAGCAATTCCAAGCCAAGCAATAAAACCACTCATACCACTAATATTAATCAACCAATTATAAGCTGTCCCTTCCCCAATTAAAGAGGTTAAGAAAGCAAATACACCAAATGCAGAAGTAGCTAATAGAGCAGGTACTGGTACGCCACGAGAGTTTAATTTAGTAAAAATCTGTGGTGCATCGCCTTCTTTAGCCATAGCATAAAGCATACGAGTTGATGCATATAAACCTGAGTTACCAGCCGATAAAACAGCTGTTAAAATAATGGCATTAATAAAACTAGCTGCAAAAGCAAAACCAAAACGATCCAATACTAAAGTAAATGGACTGATAGCAATATTTTCTACACTAGCATTTAATAAATTAGGATCATCATAAGGAATCAAGAAACCTATAACAGCAAAGGCACCAATATAGAATAATAAAATACGCCAGAAAATAGAATGAATCGCTTTTGGAATATTTTTTTCAGGATCCTCTGATTCACCAGCAGCTACCCCAATTAATTCTGTTCCTTGGAAAGAAAAACCAGCTACCATAAAAATAGCTAAAATTGAACCAAAGCCACCAACAAAAGGAGCTTCGCCACGGGTCCAGTTTTCAAAACCAGGCGAGGTACCACCAATACCTAAAATGAGCATAGTACCTACAAATAAGAACACAAATACGGTAATAACCTTCATACTGGAGAAGAAATATTCACTTTCCCCAAAGGAACGCGTTGATAAATAGTTCATCAAAAATAAGGCACATAAGAATAAAGCTGACCACACAATGGCTGGAATCTCAGGAAACCAATATTTCATAATCAAAGCGCCTGCTACCAATTCAGCAGCCAATGTAATAGCCCAGTTAAACCAATAATTCCATCCTAAGGCAAAACCAAAGGCTGGATCTACATACCGTGATGCATAGGTGCCAAAAGAACCTGGTACAGGTAAATACGTAGCCATTTCACCAAGGCTAGTCATTAAGAAATATACCATAATACCAATAAAGCCATAAGCAACTAAAGCACCGCCAGGACCAGCTGTACTTACTACTTCACCGCCAGCTACGAATAAACCTGTCCCAATCGCTCCACCTAGCGCAATCATATTCATATGACGCGATTTCAAACTTCTTTTTAATTTATTATTCGCTTCACTACTCACTAAATAGCCTCCCCCCTACTATAAATCCAAATTACGAACTAATTTTGCATTATCTTCAATGAATTTACGGCGTGGCTCTACCTTATCACCCATGAGGACACTAAAAATTTTATCCGCTTCAATGGAATCCTCTAAACTTACCTGTAAAATAGTACGATTTTCTGGATTCATCGTCGTTTCCCAGAGCTGCTCTGGATTCATTTCCCCAAGACCTTTATAGCGTTGAATCGTAATATTATCTCGTCCAATTTCATCTAATTTAGCTGCCATTTCAGCATCGCTATACACATACCAATGACCTTTACCTTTTTTAATTTGATAAAGTGGTGGCTGCGCAATATAAACGCGTCCTTCTTCAATCAACGGTTTCATATATCGATAGAAGAAAGTTAATAATAACGTACGAATATGAGCACCATCAACGTCCGCATCTGTCATGATAATAATCTTATGATAACGACTCTTAGCTAAATCAAATTCTTCCCCAATGCCAGTACCAAAGGCTGTAATCATTGAACGAATTTCATTATTTGCTAAAATTTTATCTAATCGTGCTTTTTCTACATTTAAAATTTTACCGCGCAATGGCAAAATAGCTTGATAACGGCGATCACGCCCTTGTTTAGCACTACCACCAGCGGAATCCCCTTCGACTAAATAAATTTCAGTCATCATAGGGTCTTTTTCAGAACAATCGGCTAATTTACCTGGTAATGAGCTAATTTCTAACGCATTTTTACGACGTGTTAATTCACGAGCTTTACGCGCTGCTTCACGAGCCCGATTAGCCGTAGTCGCCTTATCAATAATGCGTTTTGCTTCTGCTGGATGTTCTTCTAAGAATGTTTTAAGCCCTTCAGAAACAACCGTATCTGTAATCCCTTTTACTTCGCTATTCCCTAATTTAGCTTTTGTCTGTCCTTCAAATTGAGGATTTAAAACTTTAACACTAACAACAGCAGTTAAACCTTCACGAACATCATCACCAGATAAATTGCTTTCATTTTCCTTAATAAGGCCTGTTTTACGACCATAATCATTAAGGGTACGTGTTAAAGCACTACGGAAACCACTTAAATGAGTCCCCCCATCAATGGTGTTGATATTATTAACAAAGGATAATAGATTTTCACTATAGCCATCATTATATTGGAACGCTACATCCACCACTACATCGTCACGAGTATTTTCTACATCAATAACTGTTGGATTCACTAAATCTTTGTTTTCATTTAAAAATTCTACGAAAGAAACAATGCCACCTTCATACATAAAGCTTTCAACAATTGGTTCTTCTGCACGTTTATCAGTTAAGGTAATACGTAATCCCTTATTAAGGAATGCTAATTCTTGTAAGCGTGTACGTAGTACATTAAAGTCAAAAACAGTAGTTTCAAAAATATCTGCATCAGGCTTAAAAGTTACCGTAGTACCTGTGTCACTAGCTTCGCCAATTACTTTTAATGGTGATTTTAAATAGCCTCTTTCAAATGTAATTTCATGTTCTTTGCCATCTTGACGAACAGTAACAATAGTCCATTCACTCAATGCATTTACTACAGAAATACCAACACCATGGAGACCACCGGATACTTTGTAGCCGCCGCCACCAAATTTACCACCAGCATGTAATTTAGTTAAAACTAATTCAACAGCAGGTACACCAGTTTCATGCATGCCACAAGGAATACCACGCCCATCATCAATAACAGTAATACTATTATCTTCGTTAATATTTACTTCAATATGTGTACAATAACCTGCTAAGGCTTCGTCCACACTATTATCAACAACTTCATATACTAAATGGTGTAACCCTTTAGATGATGTACTACCAATATACATCCCTGGGCGACAACGTACCGCTTCCAGACCTTCTAAGACCTGTATATTATCGGCACTATAATTTTGTTCTGCCATTCCATATCCTCCCTATTTAGAGTAAATTACCTATATATCGTTAAATTTTATTTATTTAAAGATTTAACCTTAATTATACTCTATTTTTATCGTTTTGTGTATAAGCTAACAGGAATTCCTGTAGTAGCTCGCTGTAAACGACGTCCTACACCTGTAATTGACATGCTCAAACCATAAATAGCATTGACTGTTACTAAATAACTTTCAATGGGTTCATCTGGAAAAACGTGAATCACTTCACTATTTTGCCATTGTTTATTGCGGCGACGTCGTCCCTTTAAAAGCGGAATATCTTGAACTACCGCTACAATATCCTCAATAGATACACTATACGTATCTGATAAATGTACAAACATAAAACTTCCATCACTTTCTTAATCACATGATTACTTAATGTTGCTCATAATTAGCTCGTTTTTGTTCATATTGAAATCGCATTTTTTTTATTGCATTTTGGACAAACTCTTTCTCTAATTGTTGAGCTTTCTTATGGGTAATTAACATAAGTAACATATAAATATCATAATTATCATTCGATGCTTCACGAATAACCCGATTTCTAAAAAAATATACGCATTCTCTATGAGCTAACTGATACTCATGCATCGCACACTTAGGTATTTGTTTACATATATCCTCATACACTAAATATGGTTGTTCAAACAAAATGTCCTTTATTCTTTCAATATGTTGTCGATACTCATAATCAGCTTTTTCTTTAGCTTTTATAACACAACTTGTACATATTGTTTCCTCTGGACTTATTAAAGTGTCACAATGTACACACGTATGATATCCTTTAGACTTTAAATATTTAGTTTTCTTATATTGTTTTATCTGGGTTTCTCTAAATAAATCGCGAAGCGTTGGATCAGCAATAACGGCTACTACTTTATCTATAGCAGCTAATTCTTCATTACTAATTGGAATAGCCTCAAAATTTAATAAAGGTCTTTCATATTGCTCCGTTTTATGAGTAGTTCCATAATATACTTGCCTTTCATCCTTTATATAACTTTGTTTATACATAGAAAGCTGTATATCAGTAATAATCTCTTTACCATAATAAGCATTAATTTTTTGCAATAATTGACGCTTCATCATTTGCAATTGTTGTAAACAAGGAGAATTCAAAGCACTTACTTTAATAATAGGTGGCTCAATCCCTAATAATCGCGTTTGCTTGCCTAATAATGGACCAATTACCTTTGGCCAATCGTGATATAGACGCATAATAGCAAAGATTTGAAATACTTTAAATTGATTATATTTAGTATCTAAATGAGAATCATATTGTTTAAGCGCCTTATCTACTTTATAACCAACAGGACCTGCTGATCGATGGCTGTTAGTCAGAGAGTTTACATACTCAATCGTACTTTGTGGCATCTCTTTATTTTGATTATTAAACGCTTGATTTTCATTAGTATTTACATCTTCGCTATTCATGTGTTCACCGCCTTTCACAATTGATCAAAGCCACATCAGTTAAATGTTGTACTTCCTCTAAATCGGTAGTTGTTATAAATGTTTGAATTCGTTTATGAATAAATTGCAGTAAATTTTGTCGCCGTTCTTTATCAAGTTCACTTAATACATCATCTAATAATAAAATTGGATATTCACCAACTTCTGATTTGATATATTCTAATTCACTTAATTTAAGTGATAAAATAGCAGTTCGTTGTTGCCCCTGCGAACCAAAACGTTTTAAATCAATAGGACCTGAAAAAAATCCTAAATCATCTCGATGAGGGCCAAAGGAAGTACTCATACGATGACGATCTATCGGTAAATTATTTTGTAATTGATTATAAATAGCTTCTGGTTCAACTATATATAAACCATCAACTTGTTGCTGTTCATAAGTGAGTTTTAGATTTTCTTTACCGCCTGTTAAACGACGATTCATTAAATCTAACAATAAATTAAGTTTTCGCAAACTATCTAATCGTTTCTTTATAATAAAAGATCCTGTTTCAGCTAATTGATAATCCCATTCTGCTAATGATATATTTCGTTTGCCATAGGAATCTTTCAGCACCTTATTTCGTTGTTGCAATATTTTATTATACATGCGCAATTGCTGATAATATAAAGCACTGGTCTGTGAAATTTCTATATCTAAAAATCGCCGCCGTAAAGAAGGACTTCCTTTAATTAATTGCAAATCTTCTGGACTAAAAATAACAGTATTTAAAGTACCCATCAGTTCTTTTTGCAATATTTTATTCCCATTAAGACGAATATCTTTTTTTTCTTTACCACTTAACCGTAAATTGATTTTTTGTTTTGTTTCTTTTTTTATAAAATCCACAATAATACCAGCTTCAGTAGCTCCAAATTGTAATAAATCTTGCGTATCATTGGTACGATAGCTTTTGCCTATGGTACTAACATAAAGGGCTTCTAAAATATTGCTTTTGCCTACACCATTAGGCCCATAAAGGACAATAATATGTGATGGAAATGACCAACTAGCTTGTTCATAGTTACGAAAATTAACGAGTTCTAAGGAGTGAATATTCACTCGTCAGCCTCCTCTTTTATAACTAATAAAGTACCAATTCCCTGAATTTCTACAATATCATCAGGATATATTTTTTTTCGTTTTTCATGGCATATTTCACCATTAACAGTAATTTTTTGATCATCTAATAAAAATTTAACTTGTCCACCGGTCCCAATAATTTGCTCAAATTTTAATAATTGATCCAATTTAATATAAGGGGTATGAATTTCAACTTGAATTGGTTCCTTTTTAGTTTTCATAGGATCCTCCTAACTTAGTGCTTAATTAGTACGCACTGGTGTTACAACATAGGTATAATTTGGATTATCATCTTGACGAATAACAACAGGACCATTTTGTTTTAAGTATAAATGAATGCGTTCACCACTGCTATGACGTAAAATATCGCCAATATAACGACCATTGAAAGAAATCGTAAATGGTGTGCCATTAAATTCACATAATACTTCTTCTTTAGCCATACCAATTTCAGCATTTTGAGTAGATAAAGTAACTTCTTTATCATTCCAATCATAACGAATTACATTATAACTAGCATCTTTGGCTAATAATGATACACGATCAACAGCGCCAGCAAAATCACGGCTATTTAAAATAGCATTGGAGTCAAATTGAGAAGGAATAACTTTTTCATAATCTGGATATTGTCCTTCAATTAAACGGGAGAATAAATAAATAGTATCAAATAAGAATACTACATTAGTACGATTCCAGATAATACGAACCATAGTTGGTTGATCTGTTGGTAATAAACGGGATACTTCAGCTAATGTTTTAGTAGGTATTAAAATACGCATTGCTGTTGGAATAGCTTCAGTTAATGTAATCTTTTTAACAGCCATACGATGAGTATCTGTAGCTACCATGGTTAAGTTGGTACCTTCACCTTCTAATAAAGCGCCTGTAAAAATAGGACGATCATCATCACTAGCGGCTGCATAGTTGGTTAAATCAATCATTTGTTTAAATTGTTCACCATCTACATCAATATGATATTCATCATGGATTTGCTCAACTAAATTAAATTCACTAGCATCCATCATGATTAAATTAAATTGAGAGCTTTCAGAGTGCAATAATAATTGTTTAGTATCTTCATTGGATTCTAAAGTGATTGTATCAGTTGGTGTTTTACGAACCCATTCTTGAAAATAACGTGTACTAAGAACAATAGTGCCTTCTTCAATAATATTGGCATCTATAGTAATGCGAATGCCAATATTATAATCATTAGCTTGCATTTCCACTTTACCGTTTTTAGTTGTTATATAAATAGCACCTGGTAAATTAGAGCTTGTTTTGTTTTGACTTACTTTGGCTAAAGCATTAAGTGCTTTTTGTAATGTGTCTTTTGAAAATTGAATTTTCATAGGTACTCCTTTACTAATACTGATGTGATTAAATTTTTAATTATTAGTAGTCTTAGTAGTAGGGATGGTGGATAAGTGGATAAGTCGTGGAAAGTAGCATTTTGAATAGGTTTTCCACATGCGTATAAATCTGTGAATGGAATTGTTAAGATATCCACATATAGACTTTATTTTCCAGCACTGTTTAAAAGTTGGAAGTTAAACACAAATTATAAACAGTTTATTCACAGAGTTATCCACACCCTTATAGTATTTACGTATGACCGTTTATTTTACTAATGATATCGCTTATCATACGCTTTAAATCAGCATTCTTTTCTAAATCTTCACTAATCTTAGTATAGGCATGAATAGCAGTAGTATGGTCTTTTTTACCAAAAGCTTGTGAAATTTGTGGATAACTTTCGTTAATTAGTTCACGACACAAGTACATGGCAATTTGACGAGGGTGAGCATACTGCTTATTTCGTTTTTGACCAACTAAGAGTTCTTTTTTGATTTTAAAATAGTCAGCAATAAAATCTTGAATATAGGTAATGGATAAAATAGTTTCTTTTGTTTCAGGAATTAAATCACGCAATACATAGCGCGCATATTCTACTGTAATTTGATCTAATTTTTGTTCCATTTCAGCGGCACTAATTAATTTAGTCAAGGCTCCTTGTAAATCACGAACACTGCGATTGTAATAGGTGGTGCCGAAGAAGCGAATGACTTCATTAGGAATACGCAGGTCTGGTAATAATTCTCGTTGTTTATCTACATAGGATTTTGTAATTGCCTCTAACGTTTCTGAATTTGGTGGTTCAATAGTAACGACTAAACCTGAATTGAATCGTGTTTTTAATCGATCTTCCATTTGATCCATATTTTGTGGCAATGTATCACTGGTTAATACAATTTGCTTTTTACTTTCTGTTAAGGCATTGAAAGTATGGAAAAATTCCATTTGTGTACCTGCATAGCGATTATCTTGAATGAATTGAATATCATCAATTAATAAGACATCTACTTTACGGAAGGTATTGCGGAATTCTTCGTTCTTTTTAAAACGGATAGCTTGAACAAATAAGTTTAAGAAATTTTCACTGGTAATACACATGATGCGTAATTCAGGATAACGACGTTTGATTTCGTTACCAATCGCATGCATTAGATGTGTTTTGCCTAGGCCTGATTTACCATAGATAAAGAACGGATTATAGCGAGTTGCTGGGTTTTCAGCAATATTTTGTGCTGCTACATAAGCCATTTGACTGGAACCACCAGGGATAAAGGTGTCAAAGGTGTAAGTTGGATTTAATTGCAAAATAGATTTATTATTAGCATTTAAAATTGTATTAGTATCAGTTGTTGCTACTTCTAAATGAGGAAATAAGGAATCAGACCCTATAGCTGGTTCTTCTGGAATATAAGGACGTTTACTATCCGTTCGATTCATTGGTGGTTGTGTTACAATTTGGATAGGTTCATCATATATAGGTGCTACTGGTTCACTGTTAGTGGATTCTTCCTTTTTTTGTGAAAAGCCAAAACGCTGAGCTAATTGATTATATCCATTTAGTTGTTGTTCATTATTTTGCGTATTGAATTGGTTAGTTGCATCTATATTAGTTTTTACTGCAGTTTCAGTATTAATTTGGTTCTCTAAATACGAATCATTTATTAGGGGTTCCTTATTTATAGGTGTTATTTGATCTGTAGCTACTGTCTGATTAGTACTTTCTGCTGTATATACTGGTATTCCTGCAGGTTCTGAAGGTTCACTGACAATGGTTGGTTCTTTATCACCAACTGTAGTGAGTATAATTGTGAGCGTAGAATTACTTTTTGATAAGCGTTGCCAAATATTATTAACGGAGTCACGAAATGCATTGTTTATCATCGGTTCTTTTTCGATGAAATCCCTAATATATGCTTGCATAGTCGTTAAGGTTAATGTTTTGCTAGCTTCATCTAAAGTGAGTGGTAATAATCTAAGAATGGTACTTTCTAAGATTTCTTTAGGCAATGTATTCTCAATGTCTTCACGCACTTTATTCCAAAAATCGTTGAGATTTATGTTTGACATACTATATCCTTCCTAGGTGTAACAAATTGTGAATAAGTGGATAAGTTAAATACCTATAACTGTGTATAAGTTCTTAGTTTATGGTAAAATAAGAAAAATAAAAAGGCTAACACCTTAGATAGACACTGACTTTATACGAAAGATGGAATGGCTGTGGATAATACGTGTATAAGTTGTGTATATCTTGTTGATAACCTGTGGTTAGATACTCACAATATGTTTGTCCTGATTTATTTTATCACTTAATATTTTATCAGAAAATGCATATCTTGTCATTGCTAGTTAAGGATATATCCATATTGTTACCTAGTTATCTAAAAATAGTAGTTGAGAATTTTAATATATACAATATAAGGTATATTATATATAATAAGGTAAATAAAATATAAGAGAATCCAGATAAGTATTGACATTATAAGGGTTTATATTTATAATTATGCTGTTATGGTATAAGTAATTACTAGACCAATCTCGAGGAGGTGTTTTATACATGAAACGTACATATCAGCCAAATACGCTTTGGAGAAAACGTACTCATGGTTTCCGTGAACGTATGAAGACTATTGGCGGTCGTCTTGTTTTAAAAAGACGTCGTGCTAAAGGCAGAAAGAAATTATCTGCATAATATAATAGCTTTTAGGCAGGAGAAAAAAACTTGGCGCTGCTGCCAAGTTTTTCTATTCATAATGGCATAGGAAGAAAGTATGAGTGAATTAACGTTTACCCTAGATAAAGAACGAAGAATTCGTAAAAATAATGAATATCGTCTTGTCTATAAACATGGCAATTATGAAGTAGGTCGCCTTTGTGTGATCTATCGTATGCCAGTAGCTAAGCAGCCAACTCGTATCGGTTTTGTTACGGGGAAAAAGGTTGGTGGCGCTGTGGAACGTAATCGTGCTCGACGTTTAATGAAAGAGGTCTATCGCCTTAATCAGCATGCCATTAGAGAAGGGTATGCCATTGTAGTCGTAGGCCGTGCTCGTATGGCCGAAGCTACCTATGAGCAGGCGCGTAAAGAAATGATGTATCTTTTTAAGAAAAGTAAATTATTGAAAAATAGTGATGCTTAGAAAAGAGGACATTTATGAAACGCCTTGTATCCCTATTAATGGGCGCATTAAATTGGATTTTCATTGGATTGGTGCAATTTTATCGCTATGGAATCTCTCCATTGAAGCCTAAAACTTGTCGATTTTATCCCTCATGTTCGACGTATACCTTGGAAGCATTACGCAAATATGGACCTTTTAAAGGCAGTTATTTAGGAATTCGGCGCATTTTACGTTGTCATCCTTTTAATCCGGGTGGTTACGATCCACTTCCGTAATAACACAAATTTGGAAATGTCAAAGTGTCTGTATGGATGAAATATAGACCATACCATAACATATATAGACACGCAAAGGCCATTTGTATTCGTCATCAATACTCGTAAGGAGAAGACTATTGGAAATTTTTCAGGTATTAGTTGATTTTATGCGAACCTTGCTTACGTATTGCTATAATCTTACGCAAGCAGTTGGGTTCCCAAGCTATGGTATAGCGATTATCATTTTGACCATTGCTATTAAAGCTGTTTTAGCACCATTAACGGCGAAGCAGGTTAAATCCATGAAGGGCATGCAGAAGTTGCAGCCTAAAATGAAAGAAATTCAAAAGAAATATAAGAATGATCCACAGCGGGCACAACAAGAAATTGCTAAGATGTATAAAGAATTAGGGGTTAATCCTTTATCTGGTTGTTTGCCATTACTTGTGCAAATGCCATTCTTAATTGCTATTTTCTATGCCTTACAAGGGTATCCATATGATCCAGCGTATGAAAGCTTCTTATGGTTGCCAAGTTTAGGTGAAGCGGATCATTTGTATATTTTACCTGTTTTGAGTGCTCTTTCTACATTTGTAATGAGTAAACAAACAGCTGGTGATAATTCTGGTGTAGCAGCAGGGCAACAGAAAGTAATGCAAATTTTCATGCCTTTATTCATTGGTTACATCAGTTTAAATTTCCCAAGTGGTTTGGTTATTTACTGGGTTGTATCAAATGTATTCCAAATGATTCAGCAATTCTTTATCTATCGCAATGATAATAAGGAGGCTTAATTATGGATTATATTGAAATTTCGGCAAAAACTATCGAAGAAGCTGTAGCTAAAGGAACGGCACAGCTTAAAGAAGATGGTAAAGTAGTGGCTGATACTAAAGTATTAGAACAGCCATCCAGTGGCTTTTTAGGCATTGGTCGTCGTGATGCGTTAGTGCGTTTATACTTTGAAGAAGCCCCAGTAACAGAAAAAATAGCGCAAGCTATTGATGAAACAGTTGCTGTAGTGGAAGAAAAAGTAGAAGCTACTGTAGAAGAAGTAAAAGTAGCTGTAAATGAAGCAGAAGCAAAAGTGGCTGAAGTTGTTGAATCAACAGTAACTGCAGCTGATGAAGTAGCTACTGAAGTAGTGGCAGCTGTAAAACCACAGCGTGAAGCGATTTCAAAAGAAGAACAAATCCGCATAGCTGATAAAGGTAAACAATTCTTACAAGATATGTTTGCTAAAATGGGCTTAACTGTGCAGATTGAAAAAATGATGACAGCTGATAAAATTACCTTCCAAATTCATGGTGAAGAATTAGGCATATTGATTGGTAAACATGGTCAAACTTTGGATGCTATTCAGTATTTAACTAATTTAGTGGCCAACAAAGAAGTAGCGGGTCATTGCCATATTGTGGTAGATGTGGAAAATTATCGAGCTCGTCGTGAAGAAACGTTAATGAATTTAGCAAAACGTTTAGCTTCAAAGGTTAAACGAAATCGTCAAAAAATTTCGTTAGAACCAATGAGTGCGTTTGAACGTAAAATTATTCATTTAACGCTTCAAAATGAACCACATATTGTGACTGATAGTGAAGGTGAAGAACCATATCGTCACGTAGTCATTGCTTATAAACGATAAGCTATGTGCGAGTCATAAAACCCGATCTATGATCGGGTTTTATTTTTACTATGATTTATGATGTTTTAATTGTTAAATACGAAAGTTAATTATACATTGTAATATCGTTGCTATAAGGAGCAAACCATGTATACAGAAGATACGATTGCTGCTATTGCTACGCCCCCTGGTATTGGTGGTGTAGGAATTATTCGAGTGAGTGGCACTCGTTGCTTTGAAATAGTGAGCTCATTATTTCAAGCTAAGGGAACCGTACCTTTAGAAAAACGGCCGAATCGAACCATTCAATATGGTCATATTATAGATCCTCAGAAAGACAATGAAGTGCTGGATGAGGTATTACTTTTAATTATGCGAGGTCCTCAATCATTTACAGCTGAGGATGTGATAGAAATACAGTGCCATGGCGGTATCGTGGTGGTGCGTGAAATTTTGAAAGTATTGCTTCGCCAAGGGGCCCGCTTAGCGGAGCCTGGAGAATTTACGAAACGAGCTTTTTTAAATGGCCGTATCGATTTAACACAGGCAGAAGCTATTATAGATATTATTGAAGCAAAATCAGAGCAATCCTTATCTGTAGCTGTTAAACAATTGGATGGTACGTTAGCTCAATTAATTCGTACTATTCGTGAAGATTTAATTGCTTTAATTGCTCATTTAGAAGTGGCTATTGATTATCCAGAAGAAGATATTGAAGAACTTACGATGGATGAAACAGCGGCTAAATTGCGACCAATTTTAGGACAAATTGATAATTTATTGGCTATGGCTAATCGAGGGCGTCTATTGCGTGATGGTATAGTTACAGCCATTGTAGGTCGTCCTAATGCGGGCAAATCAAGTTTGATGAATGCTTTATTACGTGAAAACCGAGCCATTGTTACGGATGTACCAGGAACGACTCGCGATAGTATTGAAGAAGCTATTACGATTGAAGGAATTCCTGTACGTTTGATTGATACAGCAGGGATTCGTGAAACCGATGATATTGTAGAAAAAATCGGAGTTGATCGTGCAAAAGAGTATTTAGAATCAGCACAAATCGTAGTTTGTGTTATTGATGCTTCAAAGCCATTAACAGCGGAAGAAGAAGTGATGCTACGAAGTACTTCAGGAAAAAATACGATAGTCTTTCTTAATAAAGCGGATAAAGGGGCTGTTATTACAGAATCTACAGTAAGTGATTATGGTGAATTTACTGTAATTGCTACTATTAGTGCAGCTAATGGAGAAGGTATGGACGTGTTAGCAGAAGCTGTAAAACAATTAGTTTATGGTGGCACTGTTCAAAATGAATCCACTGCTTTATTAAGTAATGTTCGTCATATTACATTGATGGAACAAGCAAAAAGCCAATTAGAAACTTCTTTGTCAACGATTGAATCAGGATTACCAGTTGATTTTGTAGTAACTGATATGCGTGAAGCTTGGGAGCGTTTAGGGGATATTACAGGGGATAGTTTACGAGAATCTATGGTAGATGAGCTATTTAGTCGATTCTGCTTAGGTAAATAAGATAGCCTCGCAAGAGGGATAGGAGATAGTATGTACACAGTTGATACGTATGATATTATTGTCATTGGTGGTGGTCATGCTGGTTGTGAAGCAGCACTTGCTACAGCTCGTATGGGACAACGCACGTTAATGGCAACCCTTAATTTAGATAATATTGCCCTTATGCCATGTAATCCAGCCGTAGGTGGACCAGGTAAAAGTCATTTAGTTTATGAATTAGATGCTTTAGGTGGTCAAATGGCTATTAATGCAGATGCTACAGCTATACAAATGCGTATGCTTAACACTGGTAAAGGGCCAGCCGTTCATTCGTTACGAGCACAATCAGATAAAGTAGCTTATCAACGTTTAATGAAAGAGACGCTAGAAAACACAGATAATCTAAATGTAAAGCAAATTATGGTCAATGAATTGCTTATTGAAGATGGTAAAGTGAAAGGAATTTTAAGTGAACTAGGTGAAGTATATGAAGCAAAGGCTATCATACTTTGCACTGGTACTTACTTAAAAGGTAAAATTATTACAGGCGAATTGACCTATACAGGTGGTCCTAATGGACAGCGTACGGCTGAATTATTATCAGATTCTTTACGTAAGCATGGCATTGAATTAATGCGTTTTAAAACGGGCACACCAGCTCGTGTAGATAAGCGTACTTTGACTTTAGAGCATATGACGGAACAACCAGGGGATGGCATGTATCGCTCATTCTCCTTTATGTCTGATTGGACAAATCGCAATGAACAAGTATGTTGGTTGACATATACGAGTGAAGAAACGCATGATATTATTCGTGCTAATTTAAACAGAGCCCCTATGTATACAGGTATCATTGAAGGTACAGGCCCTCGCTATTGCCCTTCTATTGAAGATAAGGTAGTGCGTTTCAGTGATAAGAATCGCCATCAATTATTTGTTGAGCCAGAAGGTAATCATACTAATGAAATGTATGTTCAAGGTATGAGTACAAGTTTGCCAATTGATGTGCAATACAAATTCTTGCGTACAATTCCAGGCCTTGAAGGGGTTGAAATTATGCGTCCTGCTTATGCTATTGAATACGATTGCTTAAATCCTTTGCAATTGACTCCAGCTTTGCAGGTTAAATCCATTAAAGGTTTATATTCTGCAGGACAAGCTAATGGCACTTCTGGTTATGAAGAAGCAGCTGCTCAAGGTTTAATGGCTGGTATTAATGCAGCTTTATACTTACAGGGTAAAGAGCCATTCATTTTATCGCGTTCAGAAGCGTATATTGGTGTATTAATTGACGATTTAGTAACTAAAGGGACGAAAGAACCGTATCGCATGATGACAAGTCGAAGTGAATATCGTTTATTATTACGTCAAGATAATGCGGATATGCGTTTAACTGAAAAAGGCTATGAAATTGGCCTTGTTACAGAAGAACGATATGCTCGTTTTAAAGCAAAGAAAGCCTTAATTGAACAAGGATTAGCTGAATTACAAAATACGCCAATTAATCCATCAACTGAAGTACAGGCTAAATTAGAAGCTATGGGAACAGCGCCTATTAAGACTGGTATTAAAGCATTTGATTTAGTAAAACGTAATGAGTTATCGTATGGTGATGTAGCGGAATCATTCAATTTATCCCGTTATACGCCAGATGTGGAAGAAGAAATCGACATTATGATCACTTATGATGGTTATATTAAAAAACAAATGGAACAAGTGGCTAAAGTGCGAAAATTAGAAGAAAAGATTATTCCCGCTGATTGGGACTATGAGACTATGAAGGGCATTTCCTTAGAAGCGAAACAGAAATTAGCACAAATTAAACCTCATTCCATTGGCCAAGCTAGTCGTATTTCTGGTGTTTCACCAGCGGATGTATCTGTATTGTTGATTCAATTAGAGCAATATCGTCGTGAACAACAATCCTAGGAGGGTCTATGAACTTTACTGATAATTTAGCTGTTCAATTAGAAGCTGCTGGTTTTAAGGCAACCGCAAAGCAGTTGGGACAATTTAATACATTTTATGAAATGCTTATAGAGACCAATAAAAGCTTAAATTTAACGGCTATTACAGATCCTCATGAAGTAGCAGTAAAGCATTTTGTAGACTCTTTAACAGCATTAGATACTGTTTCCGATGAAACAGCAAAGGTCCATACTACTGATGGAGCAATTCAACATACTACAAACTCTTTAATTGGTGTAGTATTTAAAGAAGGCGCTAAGTTGTTAGACCTGGGGACAGGCGCTGGTTTTCCAGGCATTCCATTAGCTATTATGCGTCCTGATTTAAAAATTACTTTATTTGATTCCTTACAAAAGAGACTTACTTTTTTAGAGTCAGTTATTACAGCGTTAGACTTATCTAATGTCATAACTTTACATGGTCGTGCTGAAGACATGAGTCATACTTTAGATCATCGAGGGATTTATGATATTGTAACCAGTCGTGCGGTTGCTAGATTACCTATTTTATTAGAATGGGCATTGCCTTATGTGAAACAGAATGGTTACATGGTAGCTTTAAAAGGGGCTGCTTATGAAGAGGAAATAGGCGAAGCAAAGAAAGCTTTACAAGTATTAAAAGGCGAAATTGCTAATATGAAGCCGGTTCAATTACCGACGTTAACAGATAAGCGAGCAATTATTTATACACGTAAAACAGGTGTTACGCCTAAGCAGTATCCTCGAAAACCAAAAGAGATTAAGTTAAAACCGTTAGTATAATTAAATAGATAATAGAATAGATGGTTGAGTAAATAATAGCCTAAATAACTAAATATAATTGGACAAATAATATAAAACCCCTGTGTTGAAGGTTTTACCTATAACAAAGTGTATTTTTTACATATAGGTGAAACCCTGCATACTCAGGGGTTTTTCTTGACAATCTATAGTGTAGACGGTATTCTATTTTTATATGTTAGCCTTATCAAGAGCGATGGAGGGACTTGGCCCAATGATATCCGGCAACCAGCAATAGCAAGGTGCTACTTCCAACAGGAAACTGATAGATAAGGAGAGATCCTCTATCTAAGTTAGATAGAGGTTTTTTTTAGATAGAGGAGATGTGCGTATGGCAATTTATAATGGACGTTTACCACAAATTGATATAGATGAAGCCACACGCTATGCAGGTTTGCAGAAGGCCAAAGAGTTTCCAAAAGAATATGTCAAAGAGGCTTGTTTAGAAGTTCAATTGGTGGCAGATCCTAGCGGTGTATATGAAGCTTATGAATATGATGCTAAACAGGGGCTGATTAAGAGTAATCCACCACTTCAAATTGAAGGAAGTTCTATTCGTGAGCATTTAGGCAATGCTACTAAAGTCTATGTTATGGCAGTTACCCTTGGTGAAGATGTAGAATTACGCAGTGCTGAATTATTTAAGGACGGTAATTATACACTGGGGTTATTGATGGATGCAGCGGCTACGGCAGCAGTAGAACAAGTAGCTAATCAAGTCAATGAAGTAATACAGCAAGAAGCTGAAAAAGCTGGATATAAGACAACTTGGCGTTTTAGTCCTGGATATGGTAATTGGGATTTAACAGTACAAAAGGACTTAGCCCGTATTATAGGTGCTGAAAAAATTAATGTATCAGTGACTGATAGTTTTTTATTATTTCCGAGAAAATCAGTGACTGCTATTATCGGTTGTATGCCTAATGATGAAGAGGTATTAACTAAGCGAGGTTGTACATCTTGTGCTCAAGTAAATTGTATATCACGAAAAATATGAGTATATGAGTATCAAAATGTAAGATTAGTATAGGGATAAATTAGAGAGATGAGGCGATAGTATGTATATTTTTGATGGTGCTATGGGCACAATGTTACAACAATCAGGGCTAGTAGAAGGGGAATGTCCTGAATTATTTAATGTGAATCAACCAGATATAGTGACGGCTATTCATAAAGCATATTTACAAAGTGGTAGTGATATCATAACAACCAATACATTTGGTGCGTGTAGTTTAAAATTAGTTGATTATGGCTTAGCTCATAGAGTTAAGGATATAAATACAGCAGCTGTAAAAGTAGCCAAACAAGCTATAGCATCAGTTAAAAAAGAGGCTAAAGTGGCAGGATCTATGGGACCTACAGGTCAATTTATAGAACCTTTGGGACAAATTAGTTTTGATGAAGTCTATAATTCTTATTATGAACAAGCTCTTGCTTTAATTGAAGCAGGTGTGGACTTTATTATTATTGAAACTATTATTGATATACAGGAAATGCGGGCTGCTTTATTAGCGGCTCTTGATGCGCGTAAAACTCTTAATAAAACAAAAGAAGAAGTGGGTGTTATCTGCCAATTTTCATTTAATGAAGATGGCCGAACTATTACAGGTACACCACCAGAAGTAGCGGCTATTACAGTAGAAGCTATGGGCGCTGATGTAGTAGGTATTAATTGTTCCTTGGGACCTGAGCAATTAATTCCTTTAGTAGAACGGTTAGCATCGGTTACTAATTTGCCTATAAGTGCTCAACCTAATGCAGGTATGCCTAAATTAGTCGGTAAAGAAACGATATTTCCTTTATCACCGGTTGAAATGGGCGAATATGTACCGGCTTTAATAGATGCTGGGGCTACCTTTTTAGGTGCTTGTTGTGGTAGTACATCAGCACATATTAGTGAAATTGCAAAGGCAGCTCATAGCCATACACCTAAAGAGAGAATGACTGTAGCGCCATTTACAGTCTTTACTAGTCGTACTAATTTTGTAAAAGTTGGCCATAAGGAAAAACCAATTATTATTGGAGAACGCATTAATCCAACTGGGCGGAAGGTATTAGCTAAAGAGATTAAAGAAGGTCGTTTTGCTATGGTGAAACGAGATGCTTTAGCACAAGTGGCAGCTGGTGCTGATGTGTTGGATGTAAATATGGGTGTACCTGATATAGATGTAGCTGCTACTATGAAACGGGCTATTATGGAATTAACAATGCTAGTAGATGTGCCTTTATCAATTGATACTATAGATTCAGCCGCTATGGAAGCAGGTTTAAAAGCATATCCAGGTCGTCCTTTGATTAATTCTGTGAATGCAGAACCAGAACAACTAGAACGTGTATTGCCTTTAGCTAAGCGGTATGGAGCTGCAGTGCTTTGTTTACCTTTAGGAAAAGGTGATTTACCAGTTGTGGCTGAAGAGCGCGTTGCTTTGGCCAAAGAAATTGTTTTGGCAGCTTATGAAGTTGGTTTACGCAGTGAAGATTTATTACTTGATCCATTAGTGCTTACCTTGGCTAGTGGTCAAGATAGTGCTATACAGACCTTGCGTACGCTAGCCATGTATAAAGAAACTTTTGGTTTTCCTACAGTTATGGGTTTGTCTAATGTATCCTTTGGACTGCCACAGCGACCGTATTTAAATAGTCAATTCTTAACGATGGCTTTATCACATGGATTAACAGCACCTATATTAAACCCTTTAAATAGCACTGTTAAAAAAGCGTTTATAGCGGGACGTACTTTATTAGGTTTTGATCCAGCAGCCGCCGAATTTATTGCTGATTATGGTCAAGATGAAGAAGCTATGCCAATTGGTATTGTGACAGCTAATAAAATAGAAAAAGCAGTATTTAATAGTGAGGATCCTCTAGAAAATATTAAGCATGCTGTAGAGCAAGGGGAAAAAGAATTAGTTATTGAATTAGTGGAACAAGCGTTAGTAGAGGGACTTGATCCTTTAAAAATTACTAAGCAGGCTTTATCTGAAGCAATGAATGTAGTGGGGGATAAATTTGGCAGCGGTAAGGTGTTTTTGCCACAAGTTATGCTAGCTGCAGAGGCTATGCAAGGTGCTTTTCAGACTATTAAACGTGTACTACCTGAAAATGATGGACTTACACGAGCTACAGTTATAGTGGCTACAGTTAAAGGTGATATTCATGATTTAGGTAAAAATATAGTAGCTGCTTTGTTAGAAAATAATGGCTATCGTGTAGTTGATTTAGGTAAAGATGTAGATCCAAGTGAAATTGTAGCCGCTGTTAAACGAGAAAATGCATCCGTCGTTGGAATTTGTTCATTAATGACTACAACCATGCCTATGATAGATGTGACGATTAAGGCTATTCATGAAGCTGGTTTACCATCTAAAGTTATTGTTGGGGGTGCTGTATTGACACAGGACTATGCAACGAAAGCAGGCGCTGATAGGTATGCTAAAGATGGTATTAGTGCAGTGAATATTGTGAAAGAATTATTAGGCGATGATTAATATGTATTTGTTAGTTATATATTAAGCTATATTTTATTAGAAAAGAGTAGATAGGAAATAGAGTTTAGAGAGAGTTGGGGATAGTATGGTAAGATCATTACGAGATAAACATAAAGTGGGTCAATTCACAATTACTGTTGAATTAGACCCACCTAAGAGTGCTTCTGTAACAAAGACGTTTAAGGAAGCAGCACAATTAATTGATAAAGTTGATGCTATTAATATTGCAGATTGTCCGATGGCAAAATTGCGTATGAGTCCTATAGCTTTAGCTCATTTAATAAAATTCCGAGCCCAGATAGATACAATTTTTCACTTAACTTGTCGTGACCGTAATATTTTAGGTTTGCAAGCTGAATTATTAGGGGCGGCTGCCTTGGGGGTTAATAATATATTGACTCTTACTGGTGATGAGCCTTCACGAGGCGATCATCCTGAGGCAAAGGCTGTATTTGAAGTTGATTCCATGGGACTATTACAGATTGCCCATACATTAAATAAAGGTTTTGATTTAGCAGGTAATCCTTTAGATGAAGCCACTAATTTTTATATTGGTACTACCGGTAATCCTGGGGCGGACGATTTAGAAGAGGAAAAAGCTAAGCTTATTCGTAAAATAGAGGCAGGAGCCAACTTTATTCAGACACAACCTATTTATGATTTAGAGAAGGCAAAACGTTTTGTAGATATGATTTCGCCCTTAGGAGTGCCCGTGATGTTGGGCTTAATTCCTCTGAAAAGTTTTAAAATGGCAAATTACTTACATACAAAGGTGCCAGGCATTTCTTTGACGGAAGATATTTTAAAACGTATGGAAGAGGGTGGCAAAGAAGCGGGGTTAGAGATTGCCTTAGAAACATTATTGGAGATAAAGAACATTGCTCAGGGCGTTCATATTATGCCTCTTAATGATATTCAGACGGTCCTTTACCTTATTGATCATATATAAATTATGGAATTAAATTGAATATAATTTTATTAGTTTTTTCGTTCTTGTTAGCTTTTATTAGGTTTTTATTGATTTGCCTCCTTTAAAATATAAGTTTTAAGGGAGGCTAATTTTATAAATGTTTCACGTGAAACATTTATAAAATAGAATTGAAGGGGAAGAACGTATGAAAATTGATAAAGATACGATTGAAATTTGAAAAATTTAATGTTTCACGTGAAACATTTTTATTAAAACGGTGAAATTATTGTATTTTACAAGTTTTTATCTGGTGAGTATGGTATAATATTTTGTGTGTTTAATATTAAGAAACTGAGGTGAGCCTGTGGGAAAGATTATAGCAATTACTAATCAAAAAGGTGGCGTAGGAAAAACAACGACATCGGTTAATTTAAGTGCTTGTATTGCCAAATTGGGCAAAAAAGTTCTGCTTATAGATATGGATCCACAGGGCAATGCTTCGAGTGGTCTTGGTATTGATAAAGATAATTTAGATACTTGTATTTATGATGTACTAATTAATGGCATGGCTGTAGGAGAGGTAGTTGTTCCTACAGCTATTAAAAAGCTTAAAATTGCACCGGCATCGATTGATTTAGCTGGCGCTGGTGTTGAATTAGTTGGTTTACCAAAGCGTGAATACATTTTGAAAAAAGCTTTAAAATCAATTAAAGATGATTATGATTATATATTTATCGACTGTCCCCCATCCTTAGATTTGCTTACATTAAATGCTTTAGTTGCAGCTAATGGTGTTTTGATTCCTATACAGAGTGAATTTTACGCTTTGGAAGGGGTAAGCCAGTTGATGAATACTATTAATTTGGTAAAAAAATCCTTAAATGAAAAATTGGACGTAGAAGGTGTTTTATTAACCATGTTTGATGGACGTACTAATTTATCCATTCAAGTGGCTGATGAAGTTAAAAAATATTTTACGACCAAAGTATATAAGACAATTATTCCTCGTAATGTGCGTTTGAGTGAAGCACCTAGTTATGGTGAGCCGATTATTATTTATGATCCTAAGTCTAAAGGGGCCGAAGTATATATGAAGTTAGCGAAGGAGGTCTTGAAAAATGGCTAGAGATACTAAGAAAAAAGGTGGCCTAGGTAGAGGTGTTCTTTCGCTAATGCCACAAGCTGATGCTAAAGAGGTATTGGTTAGTGAGGAAATAAAAAATAAGCAAACCGGGCTAGTAGAATTAGCCCTGACAGATATTACACCAAATCCAAATCAGCCACGGCGTCATTTTTTAGAAGATGAAATGGCTACATTAGTAGAGTCAATAAAACAGCATGGCTTAATTCAGCCTATTGTGGTGAGTAAGCAGGGAGATATATATCAAATTGTAGCTGGTGAACGTCGTTGGCGGGCAGCTCAATTAGCTGGTTTTACCACTATTCCTGTAGTTATTAAAGATTACAGTTCAGAACAAATTACAGAAATTGCATTAGTTGAAAATCTACAGCGTCAAGATTTAGACCCTGTAGAAGAAGCGTATGCGTATAAGCGGTTGATGGAAACGTTTAAAAAGACGCAAGAGGAAATAGCTAGCCGTCTTGGACGAAGTCGTTCTCATGTGGCTAATATGGTACGTCTTTTAAATTTACCAGATTTTGTGTTGGTGGAATTATCGGTAGGAGATATTACTATTGGCCAAGCAAGACCTTTGTTAAGTTTAAAAAATAAAGAGTTACAGAAAGAAGCGTTGCAGTTAATTAAAGAGAAAGAATTAACGGCAAGACAAGTAGAAACTCTAGTTAAGAAGTTATTAGAGGATAAGCAGCAACAGGGACAAAAAGCTAAGCAAAACCCACATAATACAGCTGAATTACGAGCGATTATGGATCGTTTAAAGGTAAGTTTAGGTATGCCTGTAGATATAAAAGTAAAAGTAGGTAAAAAAGTACAAGGGAAGATGGAGATAGCCTTTAAAAATGAAGAAGAACTGGCTTATCTTATCGAATATTTAGAGGCCCAAGGGATGGGTGAAGTTAAGGGAGCTTCCCCTGCACACGATGAATCTGAGGATATAGGTTCAATTTCATTTCACGTTTAATGCGTATAATAGAGGCAGGTAGTAAGAAGCGATGACAACAATGGAACAAACGCCAAAAGCTAATAGAGTTCATATCGGATTTTTTGGACGGTGTAATGCAGGTAAATCAACCTTGATTAATATGTTAACAGGGCAACCTATAGCTCTTGTTTCTGATGTAGCAGGGACAACAACAGACCCAGTGAGTAAGGCTATGGAAATTTTGCCATTAGGGCCTGTTGTTATTACAGACACCGCAGGTGTAGATGATACATCAGAATTAGGTCCTTTGCGCATTGGTAAGACGAAAGAGTTATTGCCACGCATAAATATGGCGGTGTATGTGTTAAAAACAGATGCAGCACCTAGTGAAGCTGATATAGCTTGGCTTAGTTTGTTACAAGCAAAAAAAGTGACTACCTTATTGGTACTTAATGAAGTCGATGCCATTGATGGTGATACCTATATGGCGCAAAATGCTGATGTATTGCGTGATTTTAAGCTTCCTTATATAAGTGCAAATTTATTACATAAGGAGCAACAAGGGGCAATTTTAAATCAATTAGGCTCTATGCGACCTAAAGATCAAGAGGAACAGAGTCTATTAGCTGGCTTAGTAGAACCTCATGATTTAATTGTATTAGTTTGCCCTATTGATGCAGCGGCACCTAAAGGTCGGCTTATTTTACCGCAAGTACAAATGATTCGTGAAATTTTAGATGCTCATGGTATGAGTTTAGTTGTTCAAACGGAAGAAGTAGCAGCTTCGTTAGCTAAATTAGGAGTTAAACCTAAATTAGTTATTACAGATTCGCAGGCTTTTGAAGCCGTAGCGGCACAAGTGCCAGAGGATATTCCATTAACTTCTTTTTCAATTTTAATGGCCCGTTTTAAAGGGGATTTGAAAACCTTAGCAGCTGGTGTTAAAGCGGTGAAAGAACTAAAAAGTGGTGCAAAAGTTCTGATTAGTGAAGGTTGTACCCATCATCGTCAATGTGATGATATTGGTAGTGTAAAAATTCCACGCTGGCTTAAGCAAGCTGGTCATGAAAATTTAGACTTGCAATGGACTAGCGGTGGTGCATTTCCAGATGATGTACGGTCTTTTGATTTAATTATTCATTGTGGCGCTTGTATGTTGACTCGTCGTGAAGTATTGCGGCGTTTAGAAGTTTCACAAGAACAAGGTGTGCCAATTGTAAATTATGGCGTGCTAATTGCGTCATTACATGGTATACTAGACCGTGCCCTTAGTCCCTTTGCGGCTGAATTATAACATTGTAAATTCATTATATTCGTATAATTTAAAATAGAAAGGCAAATCATGTTAGAAAATATGCAACTTTGGATCGTCATTGGTGGCGGTTTATTACTCATTGTATTATTTCTTTATTGCCTCGTATTGCAGAGTAAAATAAATTCGCTTAGTAAACGATATGAATATTTTATGCGCGGCGAAAATGGCAGTAGTTTAGAACGGAAATTATCCGTGGAAATTAAAGAGTTGCGCGATGCTGCCGAATCCATTGAAAATTTATTTCAACAGCAACAAGCAATTCAAACAACACAACATAACACATTTCAAAAGATTGGCTTTGTTAAATATAATGCCTTTGAAAATATTGGCAATGATTTATCCTTTTCCGTTACTTTATTAGATGGAAATAATAATGGGATTTGTATATCTAGTGTATACGGTCGTAGTGAATCACGTATTTTTAGTAAACCTATTGTAAAAGGTAAAAGTTTGGCAAGCCTTTCACAAGAAGAAATGGAAAGTTTACAAGAAGCACTAGGTACAAAGAGTAATGAAGAAGCGTTGATTAGTGCTTCGGTGGTTAAATAAAAGATAGGATGTGGTGATAGTATGAAACTACCAGGCTTTTTGGCACAGCAGGTGCAAAGTCAGGGCGATTCGTACACGCTGCAAATGACTAAAAAACAATTTCGTTTAGTAGTTGGCATTATTGTTGCTATTGTAGTGGTAGCCCTTATATTTGGTATTTGGGGGATTTCACGACAAGCAGAGGTAATGCAACTTCGTCAACAAACACAATTGCAAACTGAACAATTAAAGTTATTGCAGCAAAAGACAGAAATTTTAGATAAGAAGATGGAATCTCTTGATCAATTAGACAAGGAGATTCGTCAAATGGTAAAGGGTTCTGAAAGCGGTACTATACCACAAGGTGGTGGGGAAGCTCAGACGCCTACGACAAGTAGTGATAAAGAAGAGCCTGGCGGTGCTAGTTCAGTAGCCGCAAGCTCTAATCCAACTTCAGTAACGAGTTTATCAGCTAAATTATCCCACTTAGATAGGGTAGCACAACAACGAATGGCTTCATTTTATATGTTGCGTAATATTTTACGTGATGGAGCGGGCCAAAATATTCGTGATTTGCAGTCTGTAGCGTTTGCTTCTAATAATCCTGGGGCTACAACTACAATGCCTTCAATTTGGCCAACTAAAGGGGTTATTACCTCTAGTTTTGGTGGTCGTGTTGATCCTGTATATGGTGGGGCAGCCACTCATGAAGGATTGGATATTGCTAATGATTATGGCACACCAATTATGGCAACAGCGGCAGGTACGGTTACTTTTGCTGGTAGTACAAGTGGCGGCTATGGTAATTTAGTTGAAATTGATCATGGCAATGGTTTCGTCACTCGTTATGGTCATACATCGGTGGTATTAGTGCATGAAGGTATGCAAGTAAAACAAGGGGATACGGTAGCTTTAATGGGGAGTACTGGAAAGAGCACCGGCAGTCATTTGCACTATGAAGTGAATATTAATGGTGTAGCGGTAGATCCTATGTTATTCTTGCCCATTCAATAATTAATAGTATGTATTTTAATTTCTATAGTGCCTTAAGGTGTTGTAAGAGATATTTAATTAGTAATTTAAAGCAATGAATGCTGAAGTCATGTAAAATGGGCATGACTTCAGCATTATTTTTTTGAAATATACCCTTTTTATATAACGCGAAACAAACAGATGTGGTAAAATAATAATATATGATTATATTGAGGAGGTCTATGATGAATACGTATGTGCAAGTCTATACGGGTGATGGTAAAGGTAAAACGACAGCAGCCATGGGTCTTGCTATTCGTGCTTTAGGGGCAGGTAAAAAAGTTTTATTTTTACAATTTATGAAATCTAAAGTATATAGTGAACATAATATTTTACCAAACTTACCAAATATGACCTTAGAAACGGTAGGTAAGCCGTTTTTCATTATTCAAGAAGGGGTAAAATCAAAAGAAGAATTAGCTCGCTGGGGTGATGAAGTAGTGGTATTTCCTGTAGGTAAGCCACCGGCAGATTATGTAGCATTAATCGCTAAAGGTATGGAGCGCGCTAAAGAAGCAATTTCCTCAGGTGAATATGATTTAGTAGTTCTCGATGAATATGTAATGGCTTTATTCTTTGATTTAATTACGCGAAAAGAGACAGAAGATTTATTGGCTCATCGTTCATCGAATACAGAAGTTGTATTTACAGGGCGAGGCGCCCCTGATTGGCTCATTGAAACAGCCGATTTAGTTACTTCTATGGAAGAAGTGAAACATTATTACCAACAAGGTGTGTTAGCACGTTTAGGTATTGAAAACTAAATAGAAGATTTTTTGATAAAATAAAGGATTTTCTTATTCTCATGGAGAATATTTAAAAGAATGCCTTTTTGAGGATAGAAGAAGTACAGCGGATATAGAGAAAACCGCAAAGATTGTAATAGGAGGGTAGGTGTTGCCTGTGACCGGATTAGCCATAGTGCTACTGGTTATTTTTATTCTGATCGTTGTTGCTATTTTTAACCCTATTAGCTATGCTGTAGAATTGGTGACTCGTAAGCCATATAAATTCCGCTTTTATATCCAATGGTGGGGTAAAATGTTCCGTATACATTTTATATATGAACAAGGTAAACCGTTTTTTAAAGAAGTATATATTTTGCGCAAAGCCAAATTAGGCGCTGTACGAGATTATGAAGATTGGCTATCTCGCCGTGTGGCAGAAGAAACGGAAGATCCTGATGAATCTAAAGTATATGAAGAGGAATTAGAGCCTTATCGGACACAAGTAGAAGAACCAACTACAGAAACCGTTAAAGTTGTTAAACAGGTTCGCTTTGATGCGGAAGGGAATCCCATTGAACGAATTGAAGAAACTATGGAGAAACCAATCAAATCTACCTTTGGTAGTAATGTTGAAAATCCATCAAAAACTGAGACGGAAACAGCTAATAAAGAGGTAGTGGCTACAGAAGATACAACAACAGAAGAAGCTACCGAAGCAAAAATTAAAAAAGAAGAAGACCCTCATAAACGTTGGTGGTTAAAACATGTGTTGAATGGTGCTTTGTATGAAAAGCTTTTATTAGTAACTAAACGTTGCTACAATCATTCTAAGCCACGTTACTGTCATATTGAAGGTCAATTTGGCACGGGTGACCCTTATAAAATGGGATTAACCGCTGCAGCTTTATATTCTATTTGGCCTGAAAAAATGGCGCATGTAGAATTGAGTTATGTAGAGCCAATTTGCAAAGGTAGTTTTGAAATTCGTGGACATATTAGCCCTGGTGTCTTAGCTTGGTATGGGACTTTATTTGCTGTATCTCAACCAGTACGAGCGTTATTAATTGATGCGGTAAAAGCTGGTTGGCGCTATCGCAAAGCGCAAAAAGCTAAGAAGCAAGCTGAGGCAAATACAGACGATAATGATAAAGCTATGGCAGCTTAATATTCAGAATAAAATAACGAAACCATAACTGGTGTGAAGTACACATGCAATATAAGGAGGATACTCATGGAAAATAAATGCACTTTTATTAAAGATAATTTGGAGCCAATTTTTGAAAAATTCAAAGATATGATTAAAGTAGAAACTGTGGTAGGTGAAGCGATTCAAATTGGCGATGCTACATTAGTTCCTTTTGTTGATGTAACTATGGGCTTTGGTAGCGGTGGCGCTGGTAAAGCTGAATGTGGCGGTGCTGGTGGCGGCGCTAAAATGGAACCTACAGCTATTCTTGTAATTAAAGGTGAACGTGTTGAACTCTTCAACATTAAAGGTTCTGCTAAATACAGCGGTTTTGATCGTCTTATTGGTATGGTTCCTGAAGTAATCTCTAAATTAAAGAAGGATAAATATATTTACATCAATGAAAATGATGAAAAATAAGAAATAATCTCCAATATTAATTAATTTTGAATAAAATTAATTCTTTCATGTGAGATTCATTATCAATAGGTAAGATGTATACATAGACAAAAATAAATGTGTAAAAAGAGAATTTATTTTGTCATGTATTGTAGTTTACTCACATTTTTGTTACTATTAAAGAGTATAGAGTAATGTAGGCTCTAGATTTGTAAGGAGGTCTTTGGGACATGAATTTTAAAAAGAATCTTGCTGCTTTAGCAGTTATTGGAACAATTGGTTTGGGTGCAGCTAGCGCAGCTAACGTAGGCGTAGTTAATATGAGTCAAGTAATGCAATCTTACCCTGGTTATGGTGCTATTCAGATGCAGGCTCAAAAAGTTCAACAGGAATATGCGCCTAAACTTCAGAAATTAGAAACTGAAATTAATGCTATTAAAGATGAAAAAGCTAAACAGGAAGCTATTGATAAAAAATATGCACCAGTAGCTCAGAAATACAATGAAGAAATGAATAAAATCTTCGCTCCTGTAGATAGCAAAATCCAAGAAAAATTGGATCAAGTACGTGCTCAGAAAAACTTACCATTCATCGTAGCTAACCCTAGCGTAATCGTAAGCATCGAGCCAAACTCTACTGCTGAAAACATCACTGATGATGTAATTGCTTTGTTAAAATAATAGCAGTTAACAAATTGAATCAGTAAAGGGACTGCCTTAGGGCAGTCCCTTATAAAAAGAGAGCCAAGGATTTCCTTGGCTCTCTTTTGTTATGTATTGTTTTATAACTATGTATTTTATTCAGGTTTATTAATTAAAGTAACAACAAATTCGCTATCTTCTACTAATGTGGCTTGAATAAAGTTGTCACCATTAAATTGAAGTACCGTACCTGGTGTTAATATATGTTGTTCTTCTTGGTTAAGCTGTACATCTACTTTGCCTTTTACAACAGTAAAGACTACATTTGCTTCAGGATGGTTGTGGTTTTCAACTTTTTCACCAGCTTTACCACCTTTTTTTACTACGATAAAATTAGGACCTTGGAATAATAAACCTAAGTCGTTCTTTTCAGTACCTACCATGGGAATTCCTCCTTAGAGAATACAAAAAAATACTTGCCGACAGTACGTTGCGTTTCACACTATAAGGGAAAGGTAATTAGTAAGAAAGCGCAATGGGTCACCTGCCGGCAAGATATATATAAGTATGCTACAACAGTAAGGCATTATAGGTTTTTACAGGGTTTCAAACTATATGTTGCAGCATAACCTATATCGAAGGTAAATGGCCTCTTACGCTAGCTTACCAATAGCTATTAGATATGTATTTATAGACTTGTATTAGGCACGAACTACTTTATATTGTGGGAATTCGCCATCAATGAGTTCAACCGCAAATTTAAAATTGCTATCAGCGGCGCTAATAAAACCTTGGAACCAGGCTTGATAAGCGGCCATCATAAAAGTCTGATCAACACCAGCTTTGGCCCAGTTGGATTTTTGATTAGCATGACTACCTTCCCAAATAAATTCAGCATCTGTATCAGCTAATACGGTATCGCCACCATCACAAGGCATGCCATTGAGATAGTAATTTTGCATAATTTGGTATATTTCTTGAGGACGATGTTCACCATTGCCTAATTCGTCAGCAGCTACTTTACCACAAGCGGCCCCTTGGGTTACGAAGGCTGTTAAAATTGCTTCTTCTACTTCACTACCAGCACAGTCCAATAAATCTTTAATAAAATTTGCTTCTCGGACTGTAGCAATTTCTATTTGATTTTGTAACCAGCCATGAATATTATTATGGTCGATAATCATCTGTAAATTTCGATCCGCTGGAATTGGTTTGCCATATAAATCAAGAGCTACAAAATGAAGTTCATCAGCTAAATCGCCTACCGCTTTTTGCGCTTCTTCATACACTAATTGTTCGCGCTCAATAACGAGGCGAATTTTTTTATATAACCAAAAATGGATATGACCTAATACTGCTGACATGCTTATGCTCCTTTACGAATTTTTTCTAAACGACTTACTAATTCATCAACATCAAAACCATGGATAGAGGCGGCTTGCCATAATGGTTCTGACGTAGCGGAAGGACAGCCAAGGCAGCCCATACCAATTTCTTGGAGCGCTGGAATTGTATTTGGGTAAACTTCAATAATTTCACGGATGATAGAGTTTTCAGTAATTGGATCCCCTTGATTTAAGCCTTGAGCTCCTTTACTACCCATGCCAGGTAAGTTCACAAGTGGTTCGTTAGCATTTGGATTTGCTGCTGTAGCGCTTATTGTATTCACAGGGCTAGCTACGGCTTTAGCTCCATCAACTGGAGTAATATTGCCTAATACGGCTTCTTTAAACGCTTCAAGACCAATGCGGTCGATGAAGGCACCAATACGTTCAATATGAGCATTTTCTTTGTAGAAAGTCACCATACGGTCCACTAATTCAAGTACTTCTTTTTCAGTGGCTACTTCAGCGATTAAATCGCCAAATCGAGGATGAGCACCGGCACTGCCACCAGCGTATACTTGCCAGCCTTCAGCGGTACCAATAACGCCAATATCCTTAGTAATGGATTCAGAACAAGAGTTAGGGCAGCCAGATACGCCCATTTTCATTTTAGAAGGCATTTCTTGTGAAACATATAATTTATCTAATTTCATACCAAGACTAACGCTGTCTTGTTTAGCACGTTTACAGAAGGTTGTACCTGGGCAGATTTTTACGCTGCGTACACGATTAGATGTTGTATAGGCTGGTGCCATGCCGAGCATTTCCCAAGCTTTATCTACATCTTCTTGTTTTAAGTTAGTGATCATAATTCGTTGACCACCAGTAATTTTTAGTGTAGCTTTAAATGTATTGGCTACATCAATAAATTTTTGAAGCATTGCTGGTTGTACAAAACCACCAGGAATGCGTGGAGTAATAGCGTAACGGCGTTGTCCGTTACGAATGCGTTGTAAGTTACCTGCTACTTGAGCCATAATTCATCGTCCTTTCCCTTGACGGCGCTTCTTTACGAGCGCGTTACTTCTACGTATAATTAAAGAGTAGTGTATCATCTTGTGGGAACACTACTTCGTGTTTACATGTTCATTATAGGGCATGTTACATGATTTGTATGTAGCCAGTGCTACATTTTTATTTTTTTAGATATACTTTTAAAATGATTCGTAATTGCAATTTACTCATAGTTGAGATAGGTTGAGGCAACAATGAAACAATTATATGAAAAGGTTCTTACAGGACGCTTTGTGAAACGGCCGAACCGTTTTGTCGTGCAGTTAGCAATGGATCACTTGCAAGGTGAGATTGTATCGGCTCATTTGCCAAATCCAGGGCGTATGTGGGAACTTTTATATCCAAATGTTAAATTTTATGTAGTTCATCACCCTAAAGTAGGTGCTAAAACCCAATATCGTGTTATTGGCATCGAACGTGATGGGGTACCGATTATGTTAGATACTAATTATAGTAATGATGTAGCTGAATATTTAATTAGTACTAAACAAATTCCCGGTTGGGAAGCGTGGTCTGTAGTGCGCCGAGAGTATACGGTGGGGCAAAGTCGTTTTGATTTATTACTCACTAATGAAGAAGAAGAATCCTTTTTACTGGAAGTGAAGTCCTGCACCTTGTTTAGCCGTCATGGGGCTATGTTCCCTGATGCTATTACAGAACGTGGGCGTAAACATTTACTCCACTTGCAACATTTACAAAGTGAAGGCTATCATACAGGAGTGTTGTTTTTAGTACAATGGGAGTATGCGCAATGGTTTTTACCTGATTATCATACCGATTTAGCCTTTGCTCAGACTTTTGCAGCCGTGGCGGGTGATCTGGACTGGAAGGCAGTCGCACTTCGGTGGACTGAGGATTTTACCATGCCTACGGTTATTCGTGAATGTCAGTATAAGGCTGATTTAGTAGCTCAAGAAGGGCAGGATCGAGGGGATTATTTAGTAGTGTTATATTTGCCAGAGACAATGGATTTAGAAATTGGTAGTAAAGGGACTATGCATTTTGAACGAGGCTATTATACATATGTAGGTTCAGCTAAAGCGAATTTGACGAAACGCTTGGAGCGTCATAAACGAAAACGTAAGAAATTGCATTGGCATTTAGATTATTTTCGTTCCCATTGTGAAATGATAGCCGCCATGCCTATTCGTAGTAGTGCCGATTTAGAATGTGAGCTAGCAAAGGCGATGCAACAGCTAGATACTTGGGAGATTACGGGTTTTGGGTGTAGTGATTGCGACTGTACAAGCCATCTCTTTGGTAGTAGCTACAACCCCATTCACCATGAGCCTTTTATGCTCATGGTGGAAGATTTCCGCATGAATCGGCTAGATTCACTGATGGGGATTGAGGCAAAATAAAATGACCTATGGTCTATGTAACCTGCTTTTGTTACATGTAAAATACAGATAGGAGATTATCATTTTACAGAGAGCGTATGTAATGAAATAATAATGATTAAAGACCATATTTTTCAGGTATAAAGCCTAATAAGTAGCATTATACCGCTAAAAATGCTATAATATAAGTTGCTAATAAATTAAATTGAAGAATAAACAAGCGATTAGTTATTTTAAATGAGGTGAGACTGTGGAGGAAACGACCTGGAGTCATGGGAAAATAGAACCCATCCAGATTGATAAAGAGATGAAGAGCTCCTATATCGATTATGCTATGAGTGTAATCGTTATGCGTGCCTTACCAGATGTTCGCGATGGTCTAAAGCCAGTGCATCGTCGTATTTTGTACGCTATGCATGAAACTGGCATGGCGCCAAATAAGCCATACAAGAAATCGGCCCGTATCGTCGGGGACGTACTTGGTAAATATCATCCACATGGGGATAGTTCAGTATATGATGCCACTGTGCGTTTAGCGCAAGATTTCAATACGCGCTACCTCTTGGTAGATGGCCATGGTAACTTTGGTTCTATTGATGGTGACTCAGCGGCGGCTATGCGTTATACAGAAGTTCGTATGGCTCGCATTACAACGGAAATGTTGGCTGATATTGACAAAGATACTGTTGATTTCATGCCAAACTATGACGAATCTTTGCAAGAACCAACTGTATTACCAGCGAAGATTCCAAATTTATTGATTAATGGTTCGGCTGGTATTGCTGTAGGGATGGCGACTAACATTCCACCGCATAACTTAAATGAAGTAGCGGATGGTTTGATTATGCTTATCGATAATCCAGATGCGGATGTAGCAGATTTGATGACGGCCATCAAAGGACCAGACTTCCCAACCGGTGCGTTAATTCTTGGCCGTGAAGGCATTAAAAAGGCATATAGCACTGGTCGTGGCAGCATTAAGATGCGTGCTCGCGCTACCATTGAAGAGATGAATAAAGGGAAGCACCGCATTGTAGTGACGGAAATTCCGTATCAGGTTAATAAGGCTCGTGTTATTGAAAATATTGCCGAGTTAAGCCGTGATAAAGTAATTGATGGCATTACAGCTCTTCGTGATGAAAGTGACCGTCGTGGTTTGCGCATTGTAGTAGAACTTCGTGCTGATGTGCAGCCAGATATTGTGCTTAACAAATTATATAAACATACGCAATTGCAAGATACTTTTGGCGTTATTATGTTGGCCTTAGTTGACGGCCATCCAAAAGTATTAACCTTGAAAGAAGTATTGAGCCATTATTTGAATCATCGTTTAGGCGTTATTGTGCGTCGTACGCAATTCGAATTGGCCAAGGCAGAAGCTCGTGCTCATATTTTAGAAGGTTTGCTCATTGCCCTTGATCATATTGATGAAGTTATTGCTACTATTCGTGCGTCTGAAACGGATGATATTGCGAAGAAGGCCTTAATTGAAAAATTCGGTTTATCTGAAAAGCAAGCCGTTGCTATTTTAGATATGCGTTTACGTCGTTTAACAGGCTTAGAACGTGAAAAAATCGAAGATGAATACAAACAACTTGAAATTCTTATTGCTGATTTGAAAGCTATTTTAGCTAGCGAAGAACGTCAACGTGGTATCATCAAAGAAGAATTGACGGAAATGAAACAAAAATATGGTGATGACCGTCGCAGTGAAATTACAATTGATACATCAGAACTTGATGTGGAAGATTTAATTGCTGACGAAGAAATGGTAATTACCTTAACTCGTCAAGGCTATATTAAACGCATGAATGCTAATGTATATCGCAACCAACATAAAGGTGGCGTAGGCGTTGTGGGGATGAAGACGAAGGAAGATGATTATGTAGTACAGATTTCTCATGTACGCACTCATAATACACTTCTATTCTTCACTACCGCTGGTCGGGCATATCGCTTGAAAGGCTACGAAGTGCCAGAAGCATCGAGTCGCAATTCACGGGGTACAGCGATTATCAATGTATTACCACTCAATGTAGGGGAAGCTGTTACCACGATGATTGATATGGAAACAGTAAATCATGACTTGAACCTATTCTTAGTAACGAAACAAGGCGTGGTGAAACGTACTTCTATTGAAGAATATCGCAATATTCGTCGCAGTGGTCTTAATGCTATTTCCTTAGGGGAAGAAGATCGCTTAATTGCCGTTTGCTTAACCACCGGTGGTCAAGACATTCTCTTAGGTACTCGCAAAGGTATGGCGATTCGTTTCAATGAAGAAGATGCTCGCCTTATGAAACGATCGGCTCAAGGTGTGCGTGGCATTAAATTGAATGCTGGTGACGAAGTAGTTGGAGCCGGTGTCATTACAGAATCAGGTGAAGCTTGTCAGGTATTCACTATTAGTGAAGAAGGTTTTGGTAAACGAAATAGTGAAGATGCGTACAGTCTCCAAAAACGAGGCGGTAAAGGGACGAAAAACTTCCGTATTACCGACAAAACCGGTGATGTAGTGGCTGTTGAAATCGTAACTGATAATGACGAAGTGATGTTGATTTCCGAACAAGGCAAGATTATTCGCTTTGATATGAAAGACATTGCTATCAAAAAAGGCAAAGCTATCTCTGGTGTGAAAACACAAAGTCTTGATGCAGGTGATAAAGTAGCTTCCGTTGCTATCATTGCAAAAGCAGAATTAGAAGACGAAGAAACTAGTTTATTCTAAGTAGACTTATTATAAACAGTTGGCATTGTAAATTATAAAATTTGCACATAATAAAGAGCTGTAACGATATGTGGATTTATTTCACAATGACGTTACAGCTCTTTTTTATAACATGCTATATACACATTCTAATAAAGTAAGGGCTAAGATACAATTAATCAAGCGAAAGTGTTGATTATAGATTCGTTGTAAAGCAAGGCCGGCAGCGATCCAAGAACCCGTTGCAATACAGCCCATAGTAGCAATAAATACATTAGCGGTAATCAGCCAAAATAATTCGGTTGTAATTGGTGCTATATATCCTGTTAAGGCTGTGATGCCAAAAATATAGATTTTTACATTGACGAATTGAAGTAAAAATCCCTTTAAAAAGGAAGCCGACTGGGTAGTTGTAGCCTTTTGTGGTTTACTAGTAGCTATATTAAAAGCAAGCCATAGTATATACAGAATGCCAATATATTTTATAATTAGTAATAGTTCGGGAAACGCAGCACCCATAAAAAAGACAAAAAGCCCGCAAATAACTTGAACTACAAAATAGCCTACAAATATTCCAAAAAACAAAGGTTTACCTTTTAACCAACCATATACATTGGTAGTATTGAGGGCTAATATATTACCTGGCCCAGGTGTAAAGGCATTAATAATACAGTATATAATAAAATTGCTAACTATATAGGCTGACATAAATTCATCTCCTAACTAATATAATATATGCTAAGTGAAATTTGAATGTGTAGTATTAGTTAAGAGGATATCATAAATTGTTTATTGATAGGTAATACATTAAAAATTAGGTTATCCATAGCTTAAAACTATGGATAACCTTTAAAATTTAATTTATGTGTTACATAAAAGTGTTACAGCACTATATAGGGTTATAAATGTTCATAATTTTTTAGGGCATTTACATATAAATTAGCTAAGGTGGATAGGGGTTGATTAGCTAGTTGAATATAGCCAATAGTAATTGTTTCTTCCACTGCGAGTGGCACAGCGATTAAGGCGTCTCCTTGTAAGTAGCTTGGCATAATACCACTGGATACGGTATAACCATCTAGACCGATTAATAAGTTAACGACTGATGCACGGTCACTAATGCGTACGATTTTATCGGTAGGTAAAGTACTAAGGATTTCTTCCGCATAATATTCTGATTCATAAGGGCCTTGTAAAAAGTTAAGTCGTGCATACGGTTTCAAATCATCTAAGGTGATGATTTCTTTATGAGCTAATGGATGATGACGGCGTAAAAACACATGCGGTTTAGTTGTAAATAAGGGTGTAAAGGTAAGTTGTCGTTGTGCGATTTCTTTACGTAATACAGTTTCATTGTTGGCACTGATATATAAAATGCCAAGATCACTAAAGCGATTTTTAACATCCTCTAATATTTGATACGTTCTTGTTTCATTGAGGATGAATTCAAAACGATCTTCGCCAAATTGTTTGACCATATCTACGAAAGCATTAGCTGTAAAGGTATAATGCTGTGTTGACACAGCAAATCGTACTTTTTCAGGTTGATTATTAATGAAGGTATCCTCTAATAATTCCATTTGTTGGCATACGGAACGTGCATATCCTATAAATTGTTGCCCAAATTGTGTAAGGATAACACCATTTCGTTGACGAATAAACAGAGGCTCTTTTACTGTTTTTTCAATATCATGAAGTGCATTGGAGAGGCTCGGTTGTGATATGTATAAACGACGTGCTGCTTCAGTGATTGAGCCTGTTTCAGCAATCATAAGAATATATTTCAGTTGTTGTAAGGTCATAGGAACTCCTCATGGTGAGTAGGTAGATGAAGTAATTAAAGTAATTAAATTATCGAGTAGTGGATAGCCTGCTTATATGAAAATGGGTGAGCAAGTATCTGTTTATACTATGTATAGTACCAAAGAATTAAGCTGGCGGATATAGGAAGTTTATAGGATTCGTAACTTTTTTATAACTTTCATTGAAAGGAATTCTCTTTTGCACAATTTTATGGTACAATACATATATAAAGAATGAGATATATAGATATAGTTTGTTTTACAAAGTAGTATTATATAGTATAATAAAAGAGTTCGTCCCTATGAGGGAAGGCTTAGGATTTTAAATAGACAGTATTGTAGGAGGCGAGTCCTATTTTAGAATTTAAACGATTTGAATTAAAAGATAAACCTATTATTGATGATTATTTTGCGGAACATCATTACGAAGCATCGGATTGTTGTTTCACAACTTTATTTATGTGGCAAGATCCCTATGGTATTCAGTGGGCTGAAGAAGATGGGGTACTCTTTATTAAAGGGGGCGGTAAACGAGAACCATTTATGTTACCCCCATTTGCTGGTAAAGATGCTAAATTTGTAGATGGTCTTGAAATGGCAAAAGAATGGTTTAAAGTAAATAATTTGCCTTTCCGTCTTAAAGGGGTAAATCCTATTATGATGGAACGGATGAATACGTTATGCCCTGATTGTTATGAATTTACACCAGATAGAGATAATTTTGAGTATATTTATAAAACACAAGATTTAATTTCTTTGTCCGGTAAAAAATTACGGCAGAAGAAAAATCACTTGAATCAGTTCCGTATGCAATACACAAATTATGAGTATATGCCACTTACGGATGATATTTTTGCTGATTGTATTGCTACTGCTGAGTCCTGGGTAGAAACACATCATGAAGAAGGCATTGAAGATGAATTAGAAGCTATTAAATTATTATTTAAACACTGGGATGAGTTAGGTCTTGTTGGCGGTGCTATCAAGTTATTTGGTCGTATTGAGGCATTTACTATTGGTCAGTTGTTGAATGAACGAATTGCTTTAATTCATATTGAAAAAGCTAATCCAACAATTCGTGGCTTATATCAGGCGATTAATAATGAATTTGTTCGTCATGAATTTGCCGATACAGAGTTTGTAAATCGTGAAGAAGATATGGGCTTACCAGGTCTTCGCAAAGCGAAAGAGTCATATAATCCAGATCATTTTGCAGAAAAATATGACGCAGTGTATGCTGATCAATGTCCCATTGAGTTATAATTCATAGAGGAGTCCATGGGACTCCTCTTTTTGTATAGAATTTGGTTAATATTAAATAGTAATAGTAGAGGTAATATATGGACTTTAGAATAGCAACAGCTCAAGATACAGAAGCGGTTAAAAATTTATGGGCGTACTGTTTTGAAACAGCCGAGGATCCATTTTTTAAGTATTATTTTTCAAAGGCCTATGAACCAGAACATACAATGGTAGGCTATGATGGTGAGTTATTAGCGAGTATGGTACATTTGCGCCAATATACATTACATGTTCGCGGGGCGGCCTTACCTGTTAGTTACATGGTAGGGGTGGCTACTGATCCAGTAGCCCGTCGTGGTGGTATTGGTGGCCAATTATTGCTGTCTTCACTAGAGGAGTTAAAACAGCGTGGTCAAGGTATAACAATTCTTATGCCATCAAAGGCTGCTTTTTATCAGCAGTATGGTTGGGAATTATATGCGCATCAATGGGTGCAGACCATGTCGTTGGAAGAACTTCGTCCATTAACGGATAAGACGCTGCAGTTTGGTTTATTACAGAGTGAAGAGGAGTGGCAAACATTAGCGCCTGTATATGAAGCGTATACTAAAGGCCTATCTGGTTATGCTATTCGTGGAGAAAAAGAATGGCGTCGTTTATTGGGGAGTTTTTTTGCTGAAGGTGTGCGCGTAGCCTATGTAGCTGATGAAGCGGGGCAAATTGAAGGGTATGCTGTATATCGTTTAGGCGCAGAAGAAATCCCTGTGACTGAGTTTGTATATACTTCGCGTCGCGCTCAGAAGGGCTTACTTAATTATTTATATAATCATCGCTCCCAAGGAAGTTCTATTCGTTGGAATGAAGGGTTACATGACGAGTCGTACATTTTTCATCCTAATGGTAAAATAGGTCATACAACTATGCCGTATATGATGAGTCGTATTGTGGATGTCAGCACTGCTATGGCTAGTGTACCAGTTCATATTGATGGCCATTGGCGTCATATTCCTTGCGTTTCAGAGTCTGGTACATATACTTTTACATTAGGTGTGAAAGATACATTAGCTACTTGGAATGAAGGAACGTATGAAGTAACAATTCAAAGCGATGGTAGTGTTCAGGCCAAAAAAATAGCTGACCAGATACTAGAGAGTGCACAAGTCGTTAGTGAAGTGGGAGCGTTAAGTTTAATCCTTATAGGCCGCATGACAGCTACCGAATTAGTATTTGAAGGAAAAATTAAGGGTGATGAAACGGCTTTAATGATGCTGAATCGTGTATATCCAAAACAAAAAACATACATTAATGAATGGTGGTAAGGCTAATCAGTGTTATAATGGATATAATGGAGTTATAATACTGTATTGTCATTAAAAGCATGGAGGACCGAATGAAAGATTTATATTGCATGTTAGAGAGAGAGGTACTACCTGCTTTTGGTTGTACAGAGCCGATTGCTTTGGCTTTTGCAGCGGCTAAAGCTGTAGAGGTTTTGGGAACATTTCCTACCACCTTACACGCTGATTGTAGTGGTAATATTATTAAAAATGCTAAAAGTGTGACTATCCCTAATGCAGAGGGACGCACAGGTTTTTATTATAGCTTAATTTTGGGGGCCATCGTTGGTGATGCATCTAAGGAGTTAGAAGTTCTGGAAGGCCTTACAAGTGCTGATGTAGCACGAGCTGATGAGTTATTTGACAGCAATTTCTGTACGGTTGCCTTAGCTGAAGGGGTAGCTAATTTATATATTCATGTGACAGCTAAAACGGCAGATCATGAGGTACAAGTTACTGTTCAGCAGAAACATACGAATATTACTCATATTGAAAAAGATGGGGTTGTATTGTTAGATATTCCTATGGAGCAAATATTAGCTGATGAACTTCAAATGACCTTTGATGATTGTTATGAATTTGCAGAAGAAGCTGATTTAGGGCGTTTAAAAGAAATTTTAAGCCGCCAGTTTGAATATAATATGGCGATTGCCGAAGAGGGAATGAAAAATTCTTATGGCTCTAATATTGGCAAATTAATTATAGAAGAGTCTGCCTCTATTGCTGATAAGGCACGCGCTTATGCAGCCGCTGGTTCTGATGCGCGGATGGGTGGCTGTAGCATGCCAGTTATGATTAATTGTGGCAGTGGTAATCAAGGTATTACCTTGTCAGTGCCTATTTTAGTATATGCAGAAGAATATAAGATTTCAGAAGAACGTCGTTATCGAGCATTGGCTCTAGCTAATGTATTAGCTTTATATATTAAGCATGATATTGGTCGTTTAAGTGCGTATTGTGGCGTGGTTAGTGCAGCGTCCGCTACGGCGGCGGGGATTGCCTATCTTTTAGATGAGCCTAAAGAAGTTGTTTGGGAAACCTTATCTAATGCTTTAGTAGGTACATCTGGGGTTGTTTGTGATGGGGCCAAAGCATCTTGCGCTATGAAAATCGGTATGTCCTTAGGCAATGCTCTGTTATCATATCGTCAAGCTAAGACGAATAATAGTTTTAAAAATGGCGATGGTATTGTGAAGGGCTCCATTGATGATACAGTGCACACAGTAGGGCGCATTGCTCGAGATGGAATGCGTGAAACCGATATTGTTATTTTACAATCAATGATTGAAAAATAAATTGTTAGTAATTCAAGCGTTACTGAATCGTTGTAGAGAGGATGAGAGTTATGAGTAAAACAGTGTTTATTACAGGAGCTACCTCTGGTATTGGTCGAGCTACGGCTGAAGCATTTGCTAAGGCAGGTTATAATTTGTTATTATGTGCTCGCCGCTTAGACGTGTTAGACAATTTAAAGTCTGAGTTTGAACCAGAATACAAGATTAAAGTAACTACCTTTGCACTTGATGTAACCGATCGTGAAGCGGTAAGTTCTGAAATACCTAAACAAATTGAAGCCGTTGGTGGTGTAGATATTTTAGTAAATAATGCAGGCCTTGCTCAAGGGTTAGATTCTTTTGAAACGAGCTCCATTGATGATATGGAAACTATGATTGATACGAATGTAAAAGGCTTGTTGTATGTGTCCCGTACAGTATTACCATTTATGATTGAAAAAAATCAAGGCCATATTGTTAACTTAGGTTCTACCGCTGGTATTTATGCCTATGCTAAAGGGGCTGTATATTGTGCCACTAAAGCGGCTGTTAAAACGTTAAGTGATGGTATTCGTATTGATACGATTGAAACAGATATTAAAGTGACTACTATTCAGCCGGGTATTGTAGAAACGCCATTTAGTGAAGTTCGTTTCCATGGTGATAAGGCTAAAGCGGCTGCTGTATATGCTGGTGTAGAAGCATTACAAGCTGAAGATATTGCTGAAATCATCGTATTTGCCGCTACACAACCAAAACGAGTACAGATTTCAGATATTACGATTATGGCAAATCAGCAAGCGACAGGCTTTATGATTGCGAAGAAATAAAATTATAGATTGACGCCAACTACAACCTTAATTTGGCTATAGTTGGCGCCTTTTTAAAAGTGAGGAGAATATATGAGTTCATTACCAATTGTTGACAATTTTAAAATGTGTATGACTAAAAAATACATGACTTTTCAAGGGCGTGCGAGTCGTGGTGAATATTGGAAGTTTGTTTTAGTGCAGTTTATTATTATGCTCATAGTAGGTATTATCGCTTGGATGTTTACCTTCGATGAAGGCACATTAGACATTATTACGACTCTTGTAGGCTTGCCATTTTTATTGCCTTCCCTAGCGGTACAAGTTCGGCGCTTGCACGATTTGGGCCGTAGTGCTTGGTGGCTGTTACTTCATTTAGTCCCTTATGCAGGCTCTTTCGTATTGTTTATTTTCTCGATTATGAAAGGGAAACCAGAGGCTAATGAATATGGTCCTGTCCCTAATTATAGTTATTATGGGGAATAATAAAGATTAGCAGTATGAAAAAGCAGATGCCTCTTAGCATCTGCTTTTATTGTATAAGGACTGTTACTTTGATAAAAATCATGTATAATAAAGAGTATCGTACAGTAGTTTATTTTAGAGGAGTGAGCTATATGCCATGTAAACAATGTGGGCGTGAACAGCAGGGTGGTCATTTTTGTTCTCATTGTGGTCAGCCTTTGGAACCAGGGGCTCGCTTTTGTACCCATTGTGGTCAAGCAACTATTATTACATCAGTGCCTATCGTAACTGATCGTATAGGCTCGTTAGGTTTAATAGATAATTTTAAAATGTGTATGACTAAAAAATATTGGTCAGTTCAGGGTCGTGCCACTCGCGGTGAATATTGGAAATTTCAATTATTATTGGTAGCTCTTTGGGTTTTAATTGGAGGGCCTTGCCTATTTGCTGCCATTATGTTAGGTGATACGGTAGGACATGATCTGTCTATGGGGCTATTTTTTCTGTTGTTAGTCGTGCTTTTTATAGCTTTTATACCACCTAATCTATGTTGTGAAATTCGTCGTTTTCATGATGCTGGTTTTAGTGGTTGGTGGCTACTTTTGAATTTTATACCAGGCGGTAGCATGGTTTGCTTTATTTTTACCTTGTTGCCAAGTCAATTAGGGCCTAATGAGTATGGGCCATTACCAGATTATTCTGAAATTAAGTCAAATATGCAAAATATCTCTTGACAAAGTATATGTGTTTGTGAGAGAATAACAACCATCAAATGAAATAAGCGATGAGCAGGTATAAAGAACTATTTAGTGGCTTACAGAGAGTTGCCGGTTGGTGTGAGGCAATAGGACGAATAGTATCGAAACTCTCCTGTGAGCTTTGTGGCTGAATAGAAGTAAGCCATGACGGTAGTTCCGTTATAACTAGAAGAGAACCAACTAGGGTGGTACCGTGTTATAGTTTATGATGCCCCTGGAACACAGTAATGTGATTCCAGGGGCTTTTTTGATACTTTCATTTGATACGATGATTAAGAAGAATATACATAGTGATTCTTCTTAATTATGGTATTCATTAATTGTATCAGCTATATCTATTAACTTATAACGCCCCTGGACGTGCAGTTATGCTGTGCTTCCGGGGGTGTTTTTTAGTATCAGTATTACATCAAGTAGTACGGGTCATTTATTTGCTACGTGTTAGTAATAGTGTAAATTAGTTAAGTCTAAGAGTAATTATTGAGAAAGAAGAGAGAGCCATTAAGAAAGACGAAGGAGAGAGCGTCATTTCTTAGCAAAATAAGGGGGCTATATTGAGTGAGAAGAGAGGTAATCTTATGAGCCAAGTACAAGCAATAACTAACAAACAAGACGTGAATCGAGTGTATTTTTTCGATACTACTTTACGTGATGGCGAACAGAGCCCTGGTGTATCTTTACAGACTCCGGAAAAAATTGAAATCGCTCAGAATCTAGTGCGACTTGGCATTGATGTTATTGAAGCGGGGTTTCCAGCGGCATCACCAGGTGATTTTGAAGCGGTAAAGACCATTGCTGAACAAGTGAAAGGAGCTACTATTTGTGGCTTAGCAAGAGCGAATAAGGCGGATATTGAGCGGACTGCAGAAGCATTACAGCAGGCTGAACGCAGTCGCCTTCACGTATTTATTGCTACTAGCGATATTCACTTGGAATACAAATTGAAAAAGACTCGTGAAGAAGTGATTGCTATTGTGAAAGAGTGCTTGGCTTTTGCAGCGGGGAAATTTGATGAAATTGAATTTTCCGCAGAAGATGCATCCCGTACAGATTTAGATTATTTATGTGAAGTCTTTGAAGTTGCCATTGTTGGTGGCGCTACTATACTTAATGTACCTGACACAGTGGGCTATATGACACCTGATGAATTTGCTTATAAAATTCGCTACATCAAGGAGCATGTGAAAGACATTGATAAGGCTATCATTAGTGTTCATTGCCACGATGACTTAGGTATGGCTAATGCCAATACCTTAGCAGCTATTCAAGCTGGGGCACGCCAAGTAGAAGGGACTATTAATGGTCTTGGCGAACGGGCTGGTAATGTGGGGATTGAAGAAGTGACAATGGCCCTTAAAACACGGCAAGATGTGTATGGTGTTACTACGGCTATTGATACGAAGCAGTTCACACGGGTTAGTAAATTAGTGAGTAAGCTAACTGGTATGGTCGTGCCGCCGAATAAAGCTATTGTGGGGCGCAACGCTTTTGCTCATGAGTCAGGCATTCATCAACATGGTATGTTAAATAATCCTACCACCTATGAAATTATGACTCCAGAGAGCGTAGGGGCTGAAAAAACGAGTATCGTCCTCGGCAAACATTCTGGTCGCCATGCTTTTGACAGTCATTTGGAAACAATGGGCTTCCATTTTACAGCTGAAAAAGTGAACGATTTATTTGCAAAATTCAAAGCCTTAGCGGATCGCAAGAAAGAGATCTTTGATGAAGATATTTTAGCATTGGTTATAGATAATATTGACCATGTAAAAGCTATTGAATTAGTGCATCATCACTATAAATCCAATGAGCGTGGCTATGCATATGCTGATGTGCGCCTTAAGACCCCACAGGGCATTCGTGAAGATGCCGCCGTTGGGGATGGCTCTGTTGATGCATCCCTTAAAGCAGCACAGCGTGTCATTGGTTTACCAATAGAACTTATCGACTATCAGGTGCGAGCGGTAACAGCTGGTCAAGATGCTCTTGGTGAAGTACAAGTGACTATTGCTTATAATGGGCGCCAATATAATGGGCGTGGTGTGAGTACTGACGTTATTTTATCTAGCGTGTTAGCTTATATTAATGCGGTTAACTATGTGTATTTAACAGAAGAAATTGAAAAAGAATTTGAAGAACAAGAAAATTAAATCAAAAGAATTATACCGTGAGAAGCAAATCAAGAGTATTACATTAAAAGCATTAAATTAAGAATAGCCAATTTAAGCAAAATAAATTAAGAGAATTAATGAGAGTAATATAAGGAGGCATTCGTTATGGGGATGACGATGACAGAGAAGAATATGGCGCGCCATGCAGGCGTAGCAACGGTGAAGGCAGGGGAAATTATAGAGTGTAAAGTAGACGCCGTGTTGATGAATGATATTACCTTTCCGCCAGCGTTAAAAGAATTTAAAAAGATTGGTAAACCTGTTTTTGATAGAGAGAAAATTTATCTAGTGCCAGATCATTTTACACCGAATAAAGATATCAAATCAGCGGAACAAGCGAAAGTTATGCGTGATTTTGTACGGCAAGAGAAAATCACTCATTACTTTGAAGTAGGCCGTATGGGCATTGAACATGTACTATTACCAGAGCAAGGATTGGTGGCGCCAGGTGATATGATTATTGGTGCCGATTCTCACACCTGTACATATGGTGCGCTAGGCGCGTTTGCTACGGGTGTAGGTTCTACTGATGCAGGCGTGGCGATGGCTATGGGCCAGACCTGGTTTAAAGTACCAGAAGCCATTAAAGTGGAGCTGACGGGTAAGCCTAACCAGTGGGTAACAGGCAAGGATATTGTCCTCGAACTTATTGGTCGCATTGGCGTTGATGGGGCGCGTTATAAAGCGATTGAATTTTGTGGCGATGGCATTGCCCATTTGACTATGGCCGACCGCTTGACTATTTGCAATATGGCGATTGAAGCAGGTGGCAAATGTGGTGTTTTCCCTTATGATGAAGTGACGGAGGCCTATGTGTCAGGTCGTGTGAAACGGGCTTATACGCCTGTGGTAGCGGATGAAGATGCCGTATATAGTGAAACGGTAGTTATTGACCTAGCTACTTTACAGCCAGTGGTAGCGTTCCCTCATTTGCCATCGAATACGCACTACATTACAGATATTGCTAACGATATTGCCATTGACCAAGTAGTAATTGGCTCTTGTACTAACGGGCGTTATGAAGATTTAGAAGCAGCGGCGTCCATTTTTAAAGATAGAAAAGTGGCGGACTTTGTACGTTGTATTGTAGTTCCAGGCAGTCAAGATGTGTATGATCAAGCCATAAAAACAGGTTTGGTAGATATCTTTATTGAAGCAGGCTGTGCCGTTAGTACGCCAACTTGTGGGCCTTGTTTAGGTGGTTATATGGGCATTATGGCAGCGGGGGAGCGAACTGTTTCCACAACGAATCGTAATTTTAGAGGGCGTATGGGCCATGTAGATAGTGAAGTATATTTGGCTAGCCCATATGTGGCAGCAGCTAGTGCTGTACTTGGGCGTATTGCAGGGCCAGAGGAGGTTTAATATGGATTTTCAAGGTAAAATTTGGCGCTACGGCGACAATGTAGATACAGATGTAATCATTCCCGCTCGATATTTGGCGATTGCTGATATGGCGGAGCTAGCTACCCATGCGATGGAAGATATTGATACGACCTTCGCTCCTAATGTAGAAGCTGGCGATTTGATGGTAGCTGGTAAGAATTTTGGCTGTGGTTCTTCGCGCGAGCATGCACCAGCGGTCATTAAAGCGAGTGGGGTACCTTGTATTATTGCCCATAGTTTTGCACGAATTTTTTTCCGTAATGCCATTAATATTGGCTTGCCGGTGATTGAAATTGGTGATGCGGTTGAACATATTAAGGCGAACCATGAAATTGGGATTGATATGAGTTCAGGTGAAGTGCATAATTTAACCACTGGTGAAACGTACCAAGGTACAGCGTTGCCTCCTTTCGTACAAGCCATTGCCAAAACGGGTGGCCTTGTAAACTTTGCTAAACAGCGGGGCTAAGTAAGGAATCCGCTTAAAAGAAAGCATGAAATAGAAAAAAGAGAAATACAACGGTAATAGATAGAATAAAACAGGAAAAATAGAATAAGATATAAAAAGATAGAATAAGCTATAAAAAGGATAGAGTGAAGTAGAAAAATAAACAAAAGAGAATAGAAGAGAGAAAGAGAGCATTTATATGAGTATAGAGAAACGAGTAGTCGCCATTAATGGCGATGGTATAGGGCGTGAAATTGTTAATTCCGCTCGTCGTGTTGTGGACAAAGCGGTGGCTAAAGATAATATCGTAATTCGTTGGGCGGAGCATAAGGCTGGTGGAGAAGCGATTGATGCCTATGGTGAGCCTCTACCACAATCGACCATTGAGGCTTGTAAAGCGGCAGATGCTGTGCTATTGGGGGCTGTAGGTGGCCCTAAATGGGATGCGGTAGATCCAGCCATTCGACCAGAAAAGGCTATTCTTGGCCTTCGTAAAGCGTTGGGCTTATTCTGTAATTTACGCCCTGTTCGTATTTTCAAAGCCTTGCAGGACTATTCTCCACTAAAACCTGAATTGGTGCAGGATGTAGACTTTGTTATCGTTCGTGAACTGACTGGAGGCATTTATTTCGGTGAACGTTCGGAAGCTAGCGGTGAAGGGGCCAATGAAGTGGCGTGGGATAAAGAAACGTATCATCGCTATGAGATTGAACGAATTATGGATGTAGCTATTAATACAGCCAAACAGCGCAAAGGAAAGGTAACGAGCGTAGATAAGGCCAATGTATTGGCATCCTCTCGTTTATGGCGTAAAGTGGCACAAGAAAAAGCCACTGCTAATCCAACAATAGCTTTTGATTATTTGTATGTAGATAACACAGCCATGCAATTAGTAGTTAATCCTGGTCAGTTTGACGTGATTGTGACGACTAATCTATTCGGAGATATTCTAAGTGACGAAGGGGCGGTTGTTTCAGGATCCCTTGGTTTATTGCCATCAGCTTCGATTGGTACGGGCACAGCACTTTATGAGCCTATCCATGGCTCAGCGCCAGATATTGCGGGTCAGGGCATTGCCAATCCATTAGGAACGATTTTATCAGCGGCTATGATGTGTCGCCATTCATTAGGCGCTCCTAAGGCGGCTGCTGCGATTGAAAAAGCAGTGGAAGACGTACTTGTAGCGGGGTATCGTACGGGTGATATTTACAAGGCTGGCATGAAAAAAGTAAATACCGAAGGCATGACGGAGGCGGTGTTAGCATATATTAAATAAGTTATGTAACTAGTTTTATATTTATAGATTTTTGTGAATTGATGTTTTAAGATTTTATTAATTTAAATATTGTAAATATTATAAGTATAAAGAGATTATAGAGGACTTTTCTAAAGTAGAACGGTTAATGGTAAGATTGGTTTGCGGCAAGAAAGGTCCATTCTGTAATCTAGTTACTATCGGTTTTAATGTTTGAGATAGATTTAATGAGTCTAGCCTTTGAGATATAGGGAGTTATGTAAGGTTTTATAAACTTTTAAACTTTATATTGACTTCTTTTCCCTACCTGTGTATAATTGAAAAAAACATAAAGATATCGTCGACGAACAGGAAGAGTAATTATAAGAGTTCGGCTACAGCGAGTCGGGAATGGTGGGAGCCTGATGCAAGAGTTTATAATGAATGGACCTGGGAGACGTGGCCCGAACTTTGGTAGGCGCCACCGGTCATCTCCGACCGTTAACAAAGGAGCGCGTATCGCCTATGGGTAGGCCGTACGTAGTGAGCCGGGTCTTTATGACCAATTGGGGTGGCACCGCGGATAACCTTCGTCCCTAGATTTTCTGGGATTGAAAGGTTTTTTTTATACCCATTTTTAGGAGGAAAGAAGTATGGAGCGAATTCAAGATGTTTCAAAATTAGTATATACACATGTGCAAGGCGGTCAATTTCGCTGGGTTACAGTGAGCACGTTAATGTTGGCCTTGGGTACGATTTTGCACTTAGTTAGCCCTAGTGTAGCAGGGATTACACCAAACTGGATGATTGCTACTTATTGTGTAGCTATTCATTTGACACGACCTAATTTTCGTCAGTCTTTGGGGATTGGCTTAGTAGCAGCGCTCATCAATTTGATGACCTCTAAATCGGCTTTTCCTTATGCTAACTTATTAAGTGAACCAGCTGGTGCTTTAACTTGTGCTTTCATTGTGCATATGTTTAGCAAAGTAAAAATTGGTGGGAATATGATTCCTCCTGTTGTATCTGGGTTTTGTAGCACTTTAGTGTCAGGTGGTATTTTCGTAACCATTTTATTTTATGTACTAGCTTTACCGCTTGATGTATATCTTAAAGGGATGTGGCCTTTAGTTTTAATTGTAGCGCTTTGTAATGCAGTAGTAACGCCATTACTCTATGTGCCAGCCCAACGTTTGTTTGCTCGTCGTGGCTATTTACCAAATGCAGATGAAGTCATTTCTAGTGATCATAGTCAGTATGAATTAGTACCAACCACTGATGCTAAAATTTCAATTGAACATTTTTCCTATTACTATGGTAAACAAACGAAGCCCGCTATTAAAGATATTAACTTAGTTGTTAATGATGGCGATTTTCTAGTAATTACGGGACCTGCAGGCTGTGGTAAATCCACTTTGTGTATGGCTATGATTGGGGCCGTGCCTAAATTCTATGGTGGTCGCATGGAAGGCATGGTATATGTTAATGGCAAGGCGACAACGCAAGCGGAAATTTCCGAATTGGCTACTGAAATCGGTGTTGTGTTAGCCGATTACGATACGCAGCTTGTGACGATGACCGTAGCGGAAGAAGTAGCGTTTGCTATGGAAAATCGTGGGTATACGCCAGAGCAGATTAAAGAACGCAGTGCTATCGTGTTTAAACAAGTCGGCCTTGAAGGCATGGAACAGCGTAAGATTACAAGCCTTTCTGGTGGCCAACGTCAACGCTTGGCGATTGCCTCGGTGTTAGCTACGAATCCTTCTATTTTAGTGTTGGATGAGCCAACCAGCTCACTTGACCCAGAAGGTACCGATGAATTATATCGTTTAGTAGGTTCTTTGAATAAAGAATATGGCATTACCGTTGTGGTTATTGATCATGATTTACATGCTGTATTACCATATGCCAATCGTATGGCCCTTATGGTGGACGGGGAACTTCGCTGTGATGATGTGCCTGAAAACACATTGCGTTATATGTATAACCATACTATTTATGTAGATGCCTTACCATCTATCTTTACAACCTATATGCGCTTAGAAGAAGCCGGTTATGAATTTGAACAGCCATGGCTCAGTGTAACCGCTGCTAAATCTGGTTTACGCGTATCATAAGGAGGTTACTATGCTAGAAGTTAAAGGCTTGCGCTTTGGCTATGTCCTAGGGCAAGATATTATAGATAATGTAGATTTTACTATCGGTGAAGGTGAATTTATTGCCGTTGGCGGTCGTAATGGCTGTGGTAAAACAACAGTTACTCGTTTGCTGATGGGTCTTGAAAAGCCACGAAGTGGCAAGATGTACTATGATGGGGAAGATATTACTAATTTATCCCCTGCTGATCGTGGTCGTTTTATCGGGTATGTGTTTCAACAACCAGACCGTCAGATGTTTCGTCCTACCGTAGCTGAAGAAGTAGGCTTTGGCCCTGAACAATTAGGTTATACGAAAGCAGAAGTAGCTGATATTACGTCGAAGGCATTGGCAGCCACAGGGATTAGCCATTTGCGTGATGCTTATCCGCCAACGCTTCGCCGTGGGGAAAAACAGCGAGTAGCGATTGCATCGGCTTTAGCTATGAAGTCTAAAATTTTAATTTTAGATGAGCCAACGAGTGGCCAAGATGGCAAAGAAACACGGGAATTATTAGAGTTATTAGAAACCTTACGCTCTACAGGGCTTACCATTTTGTTGGTAACGCATGATATGGAGATTATGGCGGCCCATTGTACACGGGCTATCATTATTGGTTATGGAACCAAAGCGTTTGATGGTACACCAGAAGAATTATTTACTGCTCGTGAAGATTTATTTGATTTAGGTCTTACGAAACCACCTTGTGTGGAATTAGCCGAAGCGGTACCAGGCCTTGGTTATTGTAAGTCTATGAAAGATTTTGAAACAAAAATGCTAGCTCGTAAGGGTCGCAGTTAGGAGGAAACCCATGCAACGATTAGTACCTTTTACCAAAATATTGATGACTATTGCGTTTTCCGTATGGGCTGTTCTATTCCAAACTCCTTACGAATTAACGTTATTACTAGCCTTAGAGCTTATTATTTTATTAGTAACGGGCCTTTTGGGCAAACAGTTTAAAGCTGTTTTAGTCTTAGCGGCCTTTGCCGTATTCTTAGCAGTTGTACAATATCTTGGCGGTGGCACCTTAGAATCTGCTTATGTGACAGGGTTGCGCATGCTTTGTATGACGATGGTATTTATTATGCTCTTGGCTACAACTAAGTTGCAGGATTTAACGGCAGCTTTGGTGACACAATGTAAAATTCCTTATGAATATGCGTTTATGTTTACTGCGGCACTTCGCTTTGTGCCAGATTTTATTGCAGAAAGTAAAGCCGTACAAGAAGCACAGGCTTGTCGTGGTTTAGCGTTAGACGGGAACATTTTCAAACGATTTGCTTCCTACGGTTCGGTTATTCAGCCATTATTATTGAAATCTTTAGGCCGTTCTGAAACGATGGCACTTTCCCTAGAGTTACGTGGTTTTGGTAATAAAAATCACAGCTTTGTTGCTACAGTAGGGATGCGCGGGCTTGATTATGTAGTTGTATCTGTGTTAGCTATTTTAACAGTAGCTATTATTATGTATGTGCGTGGCGCTTTCTAAGATATTGTTGTACACTATAGGTAAGTATGTATTATCTAAGTGGGCCTCTCATAAGTACAAGACGTTAGGCCTTGTTGTTAGCAAGTAGGAGCCATTTATGAGTAAACAATATTCCATCGTAGGTCACAATCAATATGAGGGGCAATTGGTTGATGGTCATTTACACACTGAATTATGCCCCCATGGGAGTGGTGAAAAGGTTGCTCTTTTAATTGAAAAGGCTATTGAACTGGGGTTTTATAAATTGTGTTTAACAGAACACGCCCCCCTACCTAATGGTTTTACTCGGCGGTATAAAGGGGATAAAGAAGCCTATGATACGGCGTCAATTCGTATGGATCAAGTAGAACCCTATTTAGCCTTAGGTACTGAATTACAAAGAGAGTATGGTCAATATATTAATCTATCTATCGGCTTTGAAGTGGATTATTTGCCTGGCTTTGAGGAAGCGACTCGCGAATTTTTAGATTTGGTAGGGCCCTATACGGGGGATAATTTGTTGTCTGTTCATTTTATGCCCGGTGTGGACGATGGCTTTTGGTGTGTAGATTACAGTGAAGCGGAGTTTGCGAAGGGCTTTGGACCGTGGCTTACTAAGCAAGATGTGCTGTATCGTCGGTATTTCCAACTGGTTTTAGAGGGCGTGCAGACTGACTTTGGGCCTCACACACCAGTGCGTATTGGTCATTTAGATTTGATTAAAAAGTATCAGCACCATTTTAATTTTAAAAACACTTATGATAGTGTTACGCAGCAAGTGATTCGGCAGATTCTTGAAACGTTACGCTTCCAGAATCGTACCCTTGATTATAATATTGCTGGCTTATTCAAGACAAATTGTCGTGAAATGTATCCTAGTTCCTTTATCCAAGGGATGGCCTATGCGTTGGGCGTGCCGTATATGGTGGGATCTGACTCCCATGGGGTGAGTGCTTTTGAAACGGCTTGGGCTTAGAGTTATATAGCGCCGGTTACCTGATATAAATTGAAATATAATTAATAGATAGCGATTCAGAAAAATAAAAACATCCTTTAACTATTGTCATGAAGTTCACGTTGAATACGTGACGACATATAGTAAAGGATGTTTTTGTATATATGGCTTTAGGAGGTTCTGGCTTACTCACCTATGTTTTCGTTTATAGAGATAGGAGATGTTAGGGGATATGACTATAAGAATATAAAGATGTAAGAATATAAGAGTATAAGGATAAAGAGTATAAAGGCATAAAGATATAATAATATAAAGGTATAAGAACATAGGTCTTATACCTTTATATGACTGGAAGGCATAAAATCTATGCGTAATATTATATTGACGAAGTGTGTCTTACAGTGTATTATATCTTTAACACTTTAGTTAGATGAAGTGATAAAGAGTTAAATGCAAGATTAAAATTTAAGTAGTAGTCACATTATCATTTCTATTTGATGATGTATATAGATAGGCAGTACGAGTAAAGAGAGGGTTTGGGATATGAAACAAAAACGCTTGCCTCAAGGCTTTCGTGATGAGTTTGGTGAGGAAGCGCAGAAGAAGGCGCTCCTTAGCAATTTATTATCGAAATGCTTTTACAAACGAGGATATACAAAAATTATAACACCTTTAATTGAATATAAAAATGTCTTTGATGATTATGATTTAGCCATTCAACAAAAGCTCTATGAATTGGTTGATAGTTCGCAAGAGCGTTTAGTTGTGAGACCAGACTTAACCTTACCAATTGCGCGGTTTTTATCCAACATACAAGTAAGCTTGCCCACTAAATTTTACTATATTGGTGACGTGTTGGCTATGAATCAGGCTCACCGTGGCTGGGCAAATCAAGTGACACAGGCGGGCATTGAATTAGTTGGTTATGAGTCGAATCGAGCTGAACTGGAATGTTTGCTAGTTATCAATCAAGTAAATCGATTGTTATTAAATAATCGCCTGTATTTAGAATTAAGTGATGCTCGTTTTGCTCCTGCGATTGTGGAAGCCTTAGGCTTAACGGCTGATGAGGAAGAGACCTTGTTTGATGCTTTATTCAATAAGAATTTGCCACGGTATGAAACGATTATTGAAAGTTATGCTGAAAATGCTTTATATCCGCTTTTAGTGGTTTGGCCTCGTTTATTTGGCTCTGTAGAAGAAGTACAGCAAGAGTTAAATCAAGTGATTTTACCCATGACAGCCCAACGAATTGTCAATCAATTGATGGATTTAGCGAAAACGGTACAACATATGTCAAATCAGCAGGTTCGCCTTGATTTAAGTAGTCGACCACCGCAGCCGTATTATACGGGCTTGACCTTTAGAGGTTATGTTGATGAAGTGGCTAGCTATATTGTCAGTGGTGGCCGATATGATCGTTTGTTAGCTAATTTTCAAAAAGAACCTACTTGTGCTGTAGGCATGGCTTTTGATTTAGATGTGCTAGCTCAAGTAGCTGAAATGGAAGTGCCGAAAGCTAAACCAGTGCTAGTTTATTATGAGCCAACTGCCTGGCCTAAAGCAGCTGCGTATTTAGTGAATCATCCGGCGTATAGCTTAGTGCTAGCTGATAGTTTGGAGGACGCACGACGTCAGGCGGAGCGTGAAAATGCTGTATTATATGTAGTCACTGAAGAAGGAGTGAGTGAAGATGCTTAGTATAGCCCTAACAAAAGGCCGTGTGGAGGAGCAGGTCATTCCCCTTCTGGAGGCTTGTGACATTGATTGTGAACCTTTACGCAATAAGAAACGTAAACTCGTAATTCAGCTAGGGGATAGTTTAGAAGTGATTTTAGTTAAAGGTGGCGACGTTTTGACTTACCTCAATAATGGTGTCGTAGACATCGGCATTGTAGGTAGTGATATTTTAGAGGAACAGCAAAATACGAGCTATGAATTATTAGACCTTCAGACAGGACGCTGCCAATTTATTTTAGCCTCTTTAGCAGGCTATGACATGAATGAGCCACGGCGACATACAATTGGGACTAAATATCCTAACATTACTAAGGCCTATTTTGCCAGTCGTGGTAAGGACGTAGAAATTATTAAAATTGAAGGCTCTGTAGAACTGGCCCCTTTAATTGGCTTAGCCGATGCTATTGTAGATATTACCGAAACGGGTACGACCTTGCGAGAAAATAACTTGCAAATTTTTGATTGGCTGATGCCTATTTCTACGCGTTTGGTGGCAAATCCATTGGCTTTGAAACAAAAGCGTAGTGAGATTTTTAAATTTGTGGATCAGTTAAAGGCTGCTCAAGTCTGACAGCCTATATAGAGAAAACTAAGAGGAGAGAACGATGAAGATATATAGAGAGCCCTTAGCTAAGATGATTGACTTAGTTAATGAATATACAGCACAAACGACGGATATGGCGATTGAACAGCAGGTACGAACTATTATTGAAACGGTTATTGCTGGTGGCGATGAAGCCCTTCGTCAGTACAGCGAACAATTCGATGGTGTTACCCTTGAGGTGTTGCGTGTTCCACAGGAAGATATTGAAGCGGCGTATAATAGTTTACCTGCTGAATTAGTAGAAGCCCTCACAGTGGCTAAAGCGAATATTGAAGCCTTTCACAAACGAGAAATTGATCAAAGCTTTATTGATTTAGACACAACTGGTGTATTGCGTGGGCAAAAGGTGACGCCTTTGAAACGAGTTGGCATTTATGTGCCTGGTGGCACCGCTGCGTACCCATCTACTATTTTAATGTGTGCGTTGCCGGCAAAAATTGCAGGCGTGAAAGAAGTTATCATGGTGACGCCACCGCAGAAAGACGGCATTGCTCCTATCGTATTGGGGGCCGCCAAATTGGCTGGTGTTGATGCGGTGTATCAAGTGGGCGGGGCCCAAGCAGTAGCTGCCTTAGCCTATGGTACGGAATCGGTGCCAAAAGTGGATAAAATTGTAGGGCCTGGTAATATTTATGTGGCCACCGCTAAACGCCAAGTATTTGGGCAAGTATCCATTGATATGATTGCGGGCCCATCTGAAATCGGTATTTTAGCTGATGAAACGGCGAATCCTATTCACATTGCGGCCGATTTATTATCGCAGGTAGAACATGATAAACGAGCGCGTTCTATTTTAATTACTAATAGTGAATTGTTAGCCAATGCGGTAGCTAAGGAAGTGGAACGGCAACTCAAGGAATTACCGCGTGAAGCGATTGCTCGAACGGCTATTGAAGAGCGGAGTTTCATTGCTATTATTGACTCTATTGAAGATATGTTCACCTTGATGAATGAAGTGGCGCCAGAACATTTAGAAATTCAATTGGCGAATGCTGTGGAATATATGAGCTTAGTTGAAAATGCAGGCTCTGTATTCTTAGGCCCTTATACGGCTGAGCCAGTAGGCGATTATATGGGAGGCCCTAATCATGTATTACCTACCAGTGGTACGGCTCGTTTTTCTTCGCCCCTTGGTGTGTATGACTTTGTGAAACGTACTTCTTTTATGCAGTTCTCCAAAGCCCGTTTACAAGAATTAGCGCCTCACATTGCAACCTTAGCTCGCACCGAAGGCTTAGAAGGGCATGCGCGTTCTATTGAAATTCGTTTTGACGAAACAGCCGATCAGTTTACATTTGATGATGAGGAAGCGAGAGGTTCCTATGGACACTAAGAATAAAGAGATACCACTAGGTAATACTAAAGGGAACGCTATGGATATGAAAGGGTTGGTTGCGGCTGATACAAACAATTTGGTTACGGCTGATACGGTTAGCCAGCGTGCGGGGCGTTGTGGCGTTGTGAAACGAGTGACTGCAGAAACTAACATAGAAGTTAGTCTCAATTTAGATGAGCAGACCGGGGTAGACATTGCGACGGGGATCGGCTTTTTAGATCATATGCTTACCTTATTGGCCAAACATGGTCGCTTTGGCTTGACTATTACGGCCAAAGGGGATACCTATATTGATGCGCATCACACGGTAGAGGATGTAGCCTTAGCTTTGGGGCAAGCTTTAACGCAAGCCCTAGGGTCTAAAGAGCAAATTGAACGATATGGCAATGCGTGGGTACCGATGGATGAAGCATTGACTCAGGTGGTTATTGATTTAAGTGGTCGCCCTTATTTAGTGTATCAAGCGGCGCTTAGCACCCCTGTATTAGGTGGTAATTTTGAAACAGAATTGGTGGAAGATTTTTTTCAAGCTTTAGCTATGAATGGCTTAATGAACCTTCATGTGCGCAATGAGTATGGTCGTAATACCCATCATATTATTGAAAGTATGTTTAAGGCTACAGGCCGTGCGTTGCGACAGGCGGTTACATTTAATGCAGATATTGTAGGCATTAATTCCACCAAGGGTAGCTTAACTGTGTAGAGTAAAGGATAGATATGATTGCAATAGTGGATTATGATGCAGGGAATACATTTAATGTGCAAAAGGCGTTCACCCATTTAGGCATTCCTACTGTATTGACAGCGGATAAGGAGATAATTCTTAAGGCCGATGGGGTGGTTGTGCCGGGTGTAGGTGCTTTTAAACAGGCTATGGAAACGCTCACCCAAAGGGGGTTAGTGCCTGTATTACAAGACGTAGCCGCTAAGGAAACGCCCCTCTTAGGGATTTGTTTAGGTATGCAGATTCTCTTTGAATCGTCTACGGAATATGGCAAGACAGCGGGGTTAGGTTTAATTCCAGGTACAGTAGAAGCCATTCCTACTGATTTAGGTCTTATGGTGCCACATACAGGTTGGAATCAAAACCGAGTATATAAGCCCGCCAGTCCATTTAGCTTTGTGGATAATGAATATACTTATTTTGTTCATTCCTATTATGCTTGTTGTGATGATGAATATATAGTAGCTGCTGCTGATTATGGCGTTACGATACCAGCGATTGTGGGGCGAGGATCTATTTATGGTATGCAGTTTCACCCTGAAAAGAGTGCGGCCATTGGACTTCGTTTGTTAAAACAGTTTGGTAGTTTATGTGGCGCTGTGTAAAGTTGTAGGCGCTATTGAGGAGGTTTACATGATATTTCCTGGCATTGATATACAAAATAAACGAAGTGTGCGTTTATTTAAAGGCGACTTTAATCAAGAAGTCGTGATTAATCCCAATCCAGTCGATCAAGCCACTTCCTATGAGAAAGCGGGCATTAAGGCCCTTCATGTAGTTGATTTAGATGGGGCTAAAGCGGGCAAACCGGTTAATTATGATACCATTGTAGGCATTCGTCAAGCTTTCACAGGCATTATGGAAGTGGGGGGCGGTATCCGTGATGAAGCAACTATTCAGGCCTATTTGGAGGCAGGGGTTAATCGAATTATTTTAGGGTCAGTGGCACTGAAACAGGCAGATTTTACGAAACGTATGCTTAAGACTTACGGGGCTGAACGTATTGTTATCGGTGTCGATGGCATTGACGGTAAAGTGGCAACCGAAGGCTGGCTAGAACAGTCAGAAGTGACTATGGTTGATTTAATTCGTGAAATGATAACAGCAGGGGCCATTTACTTTATAGTCACCGATATTAGCCGTGATGGCACTATGTCAGGGGCTAATGAAACACTACTCGCTGATTTACAAAGGTTGTTTCCTAAAGCGGTTATCATTGCCTCTGGTGGGATTCGACATAAGGAAGATATTATCAGTTTAAGAGCTAAAGGGCTTACTGATTGCATCGTAGGTAAAGCGCTTTATGAAGGGCCTTTAACCTTGGCGGATGTAGTAGCGCTAGAGGAGGAATTATGTTAGCAAAACGAATTATTCCTTGCTTAGATGTGGATAATGGTCGTGTAAAAAAAGGCGTAAACTTTGTGAATCTTGTGGATGTAGGTGATCCAGTGGCCATAGCCGCATCCTATGAAACGCAGGGTGCTGACGAGCAAGTATTTTTAGATATTACGGCTACGACAGAAGGGCGAGGCACTTTTAAGGATGTAATTTCCGCTATATCTAAAGAAGTATTTATGCCGCTCACTGTTGGCGGTGGCATTCGTACTGTCGACGATATGCAACGTTTATTGCAAGCAGGGGCGGATAAAATTTCTTTGAATTCTGCGGCGTTAGCGAATCCAGAACTTATCCGTGAAGGGGCTGAAAAATTTGGCAATCAATGCATTGTAGTTGCCATTGATGTTAAGACTGACCCTGAAACGGGTAAACGCTATGCTTATACGCATGGTGGCCGTAAAAAGACGGATAAACTGGCCTATGAATGGGCACAGGAAGCGGTTCGGCTAGGGGCTGGTGAATTGCTTGTAACTAGCATGGATAAAGATGGTACTAAATCGGGCTTTGATATTGATTTATATAAAAACTTAGGTGATTTAGTGCAGGTGCCGATTATTGCCTCTGGTGGGGCAGGTACGGTGGCACACTTTGTGGAGGTATTTCAACAAACTAAAGTGACAGGAGCGTTAGCGGCATCTATTTTTCACTTCCAAGAATTAACAATTGAGGATGTGAAAGAGGCCTTGCGCGCTCATAATATACCAGTCCGTTAAGTTATATAGTATGAATGGTATGATAGGAAAAGTACGAGATGAAGAGTGCGCTATGAAGAGTGCGCTATGAAGAATACGATAGGAAGCATACGATTTGAAAAATACAATTTGAAAGGTATGATTTGATAGGAGTAAGATGGATGACACCTGATTTTGCAAAAGGACAAGGCCTATTGCCCACCGTCGTGGTTGATGCAAATACGAAAGAAGTGCTCATGGTGGCTTGGATGAATGAAGTAAGCTATGAGCGGACTTTACAGACTAAAGAAACCTGGTTTTGGTCTCGTTCCCGTCAAGAACTATGGCATAAAGGTGGCATTAGTGGGCATACGCAACAAGTAGTTCGAGCCGCCTTAGATTGTGATGGCGATACTTTGTTGTTAGAAGTGATTCCTAAGGGGCCTGCCTGTCATACTGGGGCTAGGAGTTGTTTTTTTAACACAATCCCCTTGGAAGGAGAGAACTAAGCATGGCACAAGAATTAGTTGAATTATATGATATTATTCAAAACCGCAAAGAAACGCCAAAAGAAGGGTCTTATACGAACTATTTATTTTCTAAAGGTTTAGATAAGATTTTGAAGAAAGTCGGCGAAGAAGCGACGGAAGTGGTGATTGCTGCTAAGAATGAGGGTACTGATGAATTGGTGAGTGAAACGGCCGATTTGCTATATCATTTGCTCGTATTGTTAGTTGAAAAAGGCGTTCCTTATGAGGCGATTACTGAGGAATTAGCACAGCGCGAAGGCTTGGTGAGTAAGACTACGGATCGCCCTAAAATTGAAAATCTATAAGTAATAGGTAGTATACGTGTTAGAAAGGATTGGCTATGAAAGAGAGTATTCAACAATTAAAACCATATATTCCGGAGGAACCAATTAGTCGTTTGAAAGAGCGGTTAGGATTAACGAAATTGGTTCGTTTATCAGCCAATGAAAATCCTTATGGCACATCGTCACAGGTAAAAGAGGCGGTACTCGCTTATGTAAATAGTTATGATTGTAGCCAATATCCTGACGGTTACGCTACCTCGCTTCGCACGGCTATTGCCGATTTTATTAAAGTTCCGGCAGAGTCTTTAGTTATTGGTGTCGGTTTAGATGAGGTGATTACCTTATTAAGTCGTACCTTTTTGACTGCTGGCGATTCTATCGTCATCAGTACGCCGACCTTTTCAGAATATGCCCTTAATGGTCAGTTGGAAGGGGCCATTATTAAAGGGGTACCTTGTAATGAAGTGACTGGGGCTACTGATTTAGAGGGAATGGTAGATGCTATTGATGAAACGACAAAATTAGTCTGGCTTTGCAATCCTAATAATCCGACAGGTACCTATGTATCTGTGGAGGCCATTCGTAAATTTATGAAGCAAATCCCTAAGGATGTTTTGGTGCTTATTGATGAGGCCTATATTGAATTTGTTTCTTCTGTTGAAGCGCCGAGTGCGCTTCCATTATTGGCTGAGTTTGAAAATATAGGGATTATGCGTACCTTTTCCAAAGCGTATGGTTTAGCTAATTACCGAGTGGGCTATTTAGTATTAGGAAAAGCTTTAGTGAATTATGTACAGACCATTCGTTTACCCTATAACTTAAATAGCGTTTCACAAGTGGCGGCGGAAGCTGCATTGGGAGACCAAGCGTTTATTCGTCGTGTAGTGGCGGCCAATGCAGTGGCTCGTGCAGGTTGGGAAGCGTATTTAGCAGAAAAAGGCCTCCATTATTATGCCAGTGAAGCGAATTTTTTATTTGTAGAATTTAAATCCCCAGAAGAGGCAAAGGCTGTAGCTGATATGTGGCTACAAGCGGGTTATCAAGTTCGTGTAGGATTACGGCCTCAATGGCTGCGCATTACCATCGGTGAAGCAGAAGATTGTAAAATAATGCAACAATTATTGGGGCAGTTTTTAGAGACTTGCACCATGTGATATGATAATAATAGAGCTATAGATAAGGGCAATCGGAGAAGATTCGCCCTTATTTTGGCTACTTTTATTAGATGTATTAGATGGTATAACAAATAGTTAACCAATACTGTAAGCGATAGATGGGAAGGATGTTCTTATGAAAGCAATTGTTTTATCTAGTGGTGGCGTTGATTCGACAACTTGTTTGGCCTTAGCCATTGACCAGTTGGGCAAAGACAATGTGGCGGCCGTTTCAATTTTTTATGGACAAAAACATGATAAAGAATTGCAATGTGCACGTAACATAGCAGCTCATTATGAAGTACCACATTATGAATTAGATGTGTCTCAAATTTTAAAATATTCTAATTGTTCATTGTTGCAAGGTTCCACCGAAGAGATTGCACATAAGAGTTATGCTGAGCAAATCGAAGAAGAGGGAGAAGGAATGGTGAGTACCTATGTGCCATTTCGCAATGGCTTGATGTTATCTGCTGTAGCTAGTTTGGGCATGAGCCTGTTTCCTGATGATACAGTGCAGATTTACTTAGGCGCTCATGCCGATGATGCGGCTGGTAATGCTTATGCCGATTGCAGTGAAGAATTCGTTAGTACTATGGCAAAAGCGATTTCTATTGGTACCTATGATAAGGTGCAGGTAGTAGCTCCTTTTGCGGCCAAAAATAAGGCTCAATTAGTGAAGGTTGGTCTGGATCTTAAGGTGCCTTATGAATTGACTTGGAGTTGCTATGAAGGGAGCGATACTCCTTGTGGCACTTGTGGTACTTGTATTGATCGTATTAAGGCCTTTGAGCTTAATGGGACAGTAGACCCTCTCTTAAAAGGCACTAAGGCATAAGGTTAGGCGAAACAGGTGGAACGAAGTAGGTGATACAATGAAGAACATATTATGTATTGGTGATAGTTTGACTCGTGGCTATGATGTTCCTTATGGGCAAGGTTGGGTTGAATTGTTACAGCAGGAGCTAGGCAAGGCCGGGCAAATTGTGAATGCTGGTGTAGATGGGGCTACTTTGCAAGCCATTTTTAACAATGTAGAACGGGTATTGAGTGAACAGACTTATGATATAGTATGTATCATGGGTGGCACCAATGATATTTTGCATGGTTGCTCAGCTGAGGATTGTTATTTTAATATGTTGCGCTCGGTGAAACGAATACAAAAAGTGGGAGCGGACGTCATTATAGGTTTAGCGCCTCAGATTGACTGTGATCCTGATGGGGAAGACGCTGTTTTGGTGGCATATAATACACAATTAAAACAATATTGTCAGAATCATGGGATTACATATATTGATTTCTATGCTACGATTGCTGAAGCGGATCAGCGGGGTGAAATCTTATATGCTGGTGATGTGCATCCTAATGAATTAGGCTATCGTTATATGTTTGAAACAGCCCTAACTGTGTTGGCCCCAAAATTAAAATAGTATAGAATCTATAGGTAAAATCAGGGATTTAGCTTTGATTGATGTTGTTATATGGAAAATTTTAAATTAAATCGAAAAAAATAAATTTTATGTATTGAACTTTTTAGATTTACATGTTATAATGGGTTCATAACAAGGGAACAGTAACTAACAGTTATTCAGAACTGGGCGTTACAGCTCGAAGTAATTCTTTATCCCGGAAGTACTTATGGGTGAGTCCACTTGTTAAACCTCTAAATACCTATACCTAATCGTGAGTACAGATATGTACGAACAACTTGCCGTTGCCTCCTCCCTAAGGGCAACGGCACTTTTCTTTTTATACATATTATGGCTTTCTTATAGTTTGTAGATAATCTTGTTAAGCCTATAGTAAGATAATAGGATAAAGGGCGTAATAATATAATGAACAGAATAAGTACATTATATAGTGAGTAGAAGAAGCCTGTTATATAGTGAGCAGAATGAGCCCATTAATGATTAATTCTAATAGTGTAAAGCTATTAGAATTTTTTTGTTGCAGTATAATTATTCATCTTAGCTTTAGAATTAGAATTATGAAGAAGTTCACAAAATGTTCATGAGAAAATTCATTTTTATCTCACTGAATGGCGATATTATGTACACATGCTAATCATTGCTTAGCAGATAACAACGGAATATAGAGAGTAAATAGGGCAGTAATTAGCTCTATGAAAATGTAAAATTATGCATATTTTTGTACTAGGAGGTATAGTTATGAAACGTAAGTTTGTATTGATGGTTCCTCTTGCTGCGGTCACGCTGTGGGCTAATTCCTTTGGGGTTTTAGTAAATGCACAAGATTTTAATGAAGTAAAAGGTCAGGCAAATAATGCGATTTGGCAACAAGCTGATCAAAATCAAGATAAAGCTGTAAAAAATCGTGAAGGTAACCAGCCAAAGGTAGCAGCACCGATTAACAATCAACAAAATCAGGTAAAACCAGGTAATGAGCCAGGTGCAGAGCCTGTTAAGGTAACTAAAGATAAAGCACAGACAAAGGTAAATGCTGATGTTAAAGAAAAACGTAGAGTTGCCTTAGCCAATGACTATGAACAGCGTAAAGCAAAAGATGGTAACATGGTAAAACCAAGAGGTGAGCAAAAAGTACAGCCTGATGCGAAAAAAACAATGCCACCTAAAAAAGAAGCAAAAAAGCCAGCGACTGTAAAACCTGATCAGAATTCTGAAAAGAGACCGCAGAATCCGCCAGCTCCACAAGCAGGTCTATTTATGAATGCATAGACTATAATACATAATCCCCTTTTTACTTGAAACAACACTAATCAACATACACACAAATAAACACAAAATAAATACAACACAAAAAACACACAAAAACACACAAAAACACACAAAAACACACAAAAACACACAAAAACACAAAACATCTATAATATAAAATAGAGTAACCTATAATATACTCACAACACATATACGAATGTAAAGTTTATAGAAAAGAGCTTTACAAACTACAATGCACCAAAGAGACTGTAATCAAGATAGTACAAACTTATCACAGATTACAGTCTTTTTGTATCTAAGTTGGTACTTATTAGAGTTTATACCTGAGTTAATATTTGTTATATAAGGAATAAAAGATATAAGGAATAAGAGTGTTTTTTGAGTGAATGCATTATATCAGTAAGCGTCAGTAAGCAGTTTAGTCGTATTGTATCCAATAAAAGTCAAGCTAAATATGAGTTTAGGTAATAGATGGATATTGATACTCTTAGCTACTGTCAGTATCAATATAGAGACAACAGAGCGTGGGGCGTGTGTAAAATTTTAAATATGAGAAAATAAGAATAAAATTGGATTGCATCAATGTTTTTGACATTTTTAGGACGTTTTTAAGGGTTTATAATTACACGAAACGATGAACTGTGGTAATTATTGGTAAACGGCACATATTTGCTTTAAAATGGGTAATTGAGAATAGATTGGTATTTTGGATTCAGAAAAACCATTTTTTGACGTTTATTATGCAGAATTGATACGACTATTTATGTGACAAATTCATTTTAGATATTCCTTATACACAAAAGGTTTGCTATAATTAATATAGATTTTAAAGCTATCAATTTTTGTATTAAACCAGCACGAATAGATGATAGGTATGACTATTTCGGAGAGTGTAATACAGCATACGCAGTATGTTATGTGATAGCTCACAGTGAGGCTTTGGCCTGTGAAGAGCCAATAGATGAGGGACTCTATTGACCGGGAATTACAGGCCCTGTAGTCTTGCTTTATTTATGTCCTGCTAAGGATATGTTTTCTATTTACGATAGGTTATACCGAGCATAAATTTATATATGTATAACAGGAAAACAGTCTATTCTTATAGACTGTTCTTTCCTTACAGTATATAATTTATAAGGAACTATAAATATTGTTAGTTAATATAACAATAAAATCAAAAAGTTAAATTTTACAGTTGACACTTTTAATTCATAGTGTTATAGTAGGCATATGGTTTGAATAGGAATCATAGCGAGGAAGAGAAAAGTACACATATTGGTTTATGTGCAGCGAGCCCGGATGGTGAAAGCGGGTCATGAAAGATATGTGGAAGTGCATCTCGGAGCTATAAGGGCAAAGCTAATTATTAGGGGAGTCCTTTTCGGGTGTCGCCCGTTACAGCGAATCTGTATACAGTTAAGCAGTGAGAGTTTGATTTCTAAGTACATTGTTTGACCTGTACAGTAGAGGTTTGGTTGTGCGCACGATCAAATGAAACAAGGTGGAACCGCGATATATCGCCCTTGGTCACAAAAGTGACCAAGGGCTTTTTTTATTGAAATGAGAAATACTCTATTAGAGAAGAGAGATACTCTGTATGAAAGGAACGATGATTAATATGAGTACAAAACCTGTAAATGATACATTACAATTAATTGGTAATACGCCAGTTTATCAAATTGGTGATTCTAATGTATTTGTAAAATTAGAAAAATATAATGCTGGTGGTAGCGTTAAAGACCGTGCTGTATATGGCATGTTAAAAGATGCACAAGAAAAAGGTTTGATTAAACCAGATACTATTTTAGTAGAAGCTACATCTGGTAATACTGGTATTGCTTTAGCTATGTTAGGTGCAGTATTGGGTATTAAAGTAGTTATCTTAATGCCTGAAAGCATGAGTAAAGAACGCCGTGAGTTAGTAAAAGCGTATGGTGCACAGCTTATTTTGACACCAAAAGCAACGGGTATGAAAGGGGCTTTGGCAAAAGCACAAGAAATTTTAGATGCTAATCCAAGTGCTGTTACATTAGGCCAGTTTGTGAACCCTGCTAACCCTGGTATTCACTATGAAACAACAGCTACAGAAATTATTGAACAAGTACCTAATGTAGGTATCATAGTTGCTGGTGTTGGTACTGGTGGTACTTTTACAGGGGTTGCTCGTAAATTAAAAGAACAGAAAGCGGATGTGAAAGCCGTTGCTGTTGAACCAGCTGGTTCACCTATGATTTCTGAAGGTAAAGGTGGCGCTCACAAAATTCAAGGTATCGGTGCTGGCTTTATTCCAGAAAACTTTGATAAATCCCTTATGGATGAAGTGGTAACAGTTACTGATGATGATGCTATTGCACAAGTTCAGACTTTCATGCGTGAAAGCGGCATTAGTATTGGTATTTCTGCTGGTGCAGCTATTAAAGTTGCCAAAGATTTAGGCGCTAAAAATCCTGGCGTACCAGTAGTAGCGATTGCTCCAGATGGAGTAGAAAAATATTTATCTATGCTTGAATTTGATGACGTAGAATATGTAAAAGCTTAATTAGGGATTTGAGAAGAGAGAATAAATTGACCGCGTATTGGGTATAGTGTTAGAGGCTAGGGATTTACTGGCTAGGAGGGTATATGAAAGAAGTTTGGCAATCGATTCGCTATAATATTAAGCGAGTAATGGATTCAGATCCAGCGGCCACGTCCGTATTGATGGTGTTGTGGACCTATCCACATATTACAGCTTTATTTTGGCATTTCTTTGCACATCGCTTATATAAACGTGGCTATAAATTATTAGCCCGTCGGATTGCTTTACATTCTCGCCATGTGACTGGGATTGAAATACATCCGGGTGCACAGATTGGCAAAGGTTTATTCATCGATCATGGCATGGGAGTTGTGATTGGTGAAACGGCGATTATTGGTGATAATGTAACTTTATTTCATGGTGTAACCCTTGGTGGTATGAGTTCTAGGCGTGTGAAACGACATCCTACAGTGGGCAATGATGTGCTCATTGGCGCTGGGACTAAGGTACTCGGTGATATTTTAGTTGGCAGTGGTAGTCGCATTGGTTGTAATCTTGTAATTAAACGCGATGTTCCTGAAAATGTTATAATTTATGAAACAGAACCAGAAAACATTGTAGTACGCAAGATTCGCTCTACAATTCACTTAGTAGATAGTCATACGCGTAAACATATGCCGCGTCATAAAGTAGCCTTCACTCCAAAAGATATGACAGACGATATGGCTTGGTTCATTTAAAACATAGGCATAATTTATTGTAAATATAATATATGTGGATGTGACAATCACGTTTTAAGTGAAGCAATATAGGTCTTACTAATTGGGTGAAATAATTCCTCAGGACTCAGCGGGGGCTAGACCTGAGGGATTGATAAAATAGAGAAGAGAATAATTTGAATAGATATAGAGAACTGCAACGTTACATCAGATTGATGTAACGTTGCAGTTTTTTAGCAGTTAATTTATGGATACACGATTCGTGTAAATTTTGATTTGAGTACACGTAGAGTGGAATGTCTTGAAAATTAAAAACATATTATTTTAGAGGGATTATATTGGGATAAAGTAGAAAATTTGTGAATGTCTACCACAAAAAGACTTTTTAGGAGATTATGAACTTTTTTTTGATTGACGATATCGAAATGTATAGATTATTATTAGAAGGCAGCCTTATATGAATATCTGATTAATTTGATTGATGCTAATAAAAAATCAGATAAATTGATTTATAGTAAGGTTATTGTTAAGAATATGGACTATTTTATAAAAAAGATAAAATAGGATAAAAACAAAAAATAATAAGTAGTTAATAATGTGTTGTTTAGTGAAATTAGTGGTTTATTAAGAAAGGGAATCTTTAGTGTCTCAAGATTTAAAACAAATGAAAAAATTAGGTTTAGCATTGGTAGTAGCTGCCGTAACTGGCAGTGTCACAACGGCTGTATGGGCTGCAGATAATACAGTTGGTGAAGGTAGAGGGGTAGCTCTTGGTACAGGCTCAAGGGCGTCAGTTAATACTGAGGACTCTATCGCTATTGGTGAAGAAGCTAAGGCTTTATATAATCAGTCCATTGCCATTGGTAAAAAATCAGAAGTAGCAGGCATTGCTGCTGTGGCTATTGGTAGTACGGCAAAGGCACATGCTATGAATGCTATTGCGATAGGTACCAATGCATTTACTGATGAGAAAGATTCAATCGCCATTGGTACAGACTCTAAATCTGATGGTTCAGTAAGCGTGGCAATTGGGTAAAATGCATATGCTAATGGCTACGCAGTGGCCATTGGGGATAATACGTCAGCATCTCTCAATAAAGGCGTTGCCATTGGGTCTAAGGCAAAAGCTGAAAAGCCGCAAGCTATTGCTATTGGTAGTGATGTAAAGGCTGACGCTAGAAGCTCTGTTGCTTTAGGCGATCAAGCAGCAACTACAGGTGATGTGTCCATGGCATTAGGACCATTGGCGAATGCTTCGGCTACTAGCTCTGTGGCATTAGGTTGGGAATCCTTAGCCGATCGTGCTGCTGGCTCTGTTGGCTATGACCCATTGACCGGTCAAAACTCTAGCTTAACCTCCCCAGCGTGGAAATCTGTTGGCGGTGCAGTTTCTGTTGGTAAATCTGGTGCATTGACTCGTCAGATTATCAATGTGGCAGCTGGCACTGAAGATACAGATGCAGTAAACGTAGCACAGTTAAAAAATGTAGCTACATTAGCTAAAAATGCTGGTAATGTTAACTTAAAATTCAGTGGTAATGTTGGCACAGGTACAGTGAACTTAGCTACTCAAAACTTCAGCATTACTGGTGATGGCAATGTGACCACTACAGCAGCTGCTAATGGTATGATTGTGGGCTTATCCAATGATGTTAAAGCTAAAATTGACTCCATTACACCTGTAAAATACATGTCTGTTAACTCTAAATTAACTAATGAGACTATATCTAGCGCTGAGAAGAAAGCTGGAAAGGTGAGTAATTTGGCTAATGACGGGGCTACAGGAGATAATGCCGTCGCTATAGGTCCTGTTGCTGCAGCTGTTGACTCAGGAGCTGTTGCTGTTGGTAAATCTACTGAAGCAGGTAAATGGAGTGTGGCTATAGGCAATGGTGCTAGTGCGCTTGTGGGAAATTCGATTGCTATTGGTTATAAAGCTAAAGCTGAGAAAGGTCCTCGCTATAGAAATGGAGTACTTGATCCATCATTACCAGATGTTGACCCTCGGGCGATTGCTATTGGTGACCTTTCAAGTGCCATTGGTGTTGGAGCAACAGCAGTAGGTTATGATACTCGTGCCAAAGTTGAGGGTGCGGCTGCTTTTGGGCATTCGAGCTATGCTACTAAGGTTGATAGCTTATCTTTAGGTAAAAAGGCAAATGCTAAACATGATAGCGGTGTAGCTCTTGGTGCTTACTCTGTAACGAATCGTGCAAAGGGTGAAAAACTTGGTTATGATCCGTTAACTGGTTTGGATTCTACAAATGAGTCTGTTGTTTGGAAATCGACATATGGTGCTGTTTCGATAGGTAATGATGAATATACGCTTAATAATCAGCTCATGCCAGCTGGGTCTCGTCAAATTACCAATGTAGCAGCTGGTTCATTAGACACTGATGCGGTGAACGTAGCTCAGTTAAAAGCGGCTAAAGTAGAAATGGTAAAAGGCACTAATATTAGCTCCATTGATACTGATGTGACAGCTGGTTATACCAAATATACGATTAATGCGATTGATACAGTAGTAAAAGATGGTACCGCTACTTATAATACTGATGGTACCGGAACGATTACATTAAATACAGAGTCTAATGGTGTAACTGGTACTGTAACTGTAGATGGTTTGCAAGATAAATACATTACAGGTGCTAAGCTTGAAGGTAATACATTGACAATTAGTCGCAATGACAATGAAAAATTTACTATTGAAAATATTGCTACTAAGGACGATGTAACTAATGCAGGTGATTCTCTTTCCAGTAAATTGGCACAAGGCTTTAAGATTAAAGGTGGCACTGCAGATAGTGAAGGCACAACCATTGCTCTTGATGGTGATACAGCACCAGAAATTACCTTTGATGTAAAAGAAGCTGATAAAGGTTTGACTATTACACGTGAAGGCAATGTGATTTCCTACGGTATTGATGCTACTAAATTGGCTGAAACTTTAGGTGTAGATCCTACAAGCTTAAGTCAGGCAGGTGCGTGGACTATCCAAGGTGGTGGTGTTGATAAGGCTACCATTAGTGGGGCGAAAAAAGTAAACTTCGTAGGTGGTTCCTTTACAAAAGTTGATGTAACTTCTACTGGAGAGGGTGCTCAAGTATCTATTGGCTTAGACGACAAAGCTACTAAAGCAATTGAAAATGTTAATAATTTCATTACCACTGATGAAAATGGCAATGCAAAACTTAATGTAGTGGGCGATGATAAAACTGGTGTAAAAGTAGAGGCGCAAGCTGATGGGTCTACCAAAGTAAGCCTTGAAGAGAAGGCTCAAGTTGGTCAAGTAGCGATTGACGGTAAAGATGGTAAAGGTGAAATCACTGGTTTAACAAATACAACTTGGACTCCTGATAAACCTGAAACTATTAAAGCTGACCGTGCGGCTACGGAAGGTCAACTTCAAGGTTTAGCTGAACATATTGCAGGTGACATTTCTAAAATCAACACAGCTATCAATAATAATGGTAAAGAGCTTACCACTGAAAAAGCAACGATTGGTGGTAATACAATCATTGATAAAGATGGTATTACGGTAAAAAATCCGAACGGTGAAGGCTCTACAAAGATTACTGGTGATACGATTACTACGGGTACAGTAAATGCTGATAAAGTAGTAGTTGGTGGCAATACATATATCTCTGAAAACGGTTTAAATGCTGGTGATAAAACGATTACTGGCGTAGCGCCTGGTGTTAAGGGCACAGATGCAGTTAACATGAATCAATTAAATGAAGTTGCACAAGGTGTTAACAATGTAGGTTCTGCTGTCAATCGTTTGAGCAATCGCGTCGATAAGGTAGCAGCTGGCTCTGCCGCTTTAGCAGCACTTCACCCGTTAGATTTTGATTCTGATGATAAATTGAGTTTTGCCGTAGGTTTTGGTGGCTACAAAGGCGAACATGCAGCGGCTCTTGGTGCGTTCTATCGTGCCAATGACGACTTGATGTTCAGTTTAGGTGCTACAGTTGGTAATTCCAATGATCAATACAATGCTGGCGTTTCCTTCCGCTTTGGTGATTCTTCGCCATACACTAATATGAGTAAGACAGAGATGGCGACTAAATTAGAAAAGCAGAATCAAGAAATTGAAACATTGAAAGATCGCTTAGCTAAGCTAGAAGCGTTAGTAGTTCAAAAATAAAATTAAATATACGTTAGTTTCAAAATATTAACTTAGATATTGATTGAATATGTGATAGTTTGAAATGAAAAAAGAAATCCCTAGGACTTGTCCTAGGGATTTCTCTTTGGAATGAGTATAGGAAGAAAAAATTTCTCATATATTCATTATTTTCTTTTAAATTTTATTGTTTATATAAAAAGGCTCCACCTCTATGAAGTGGAACCTTTTCTAGTTTCACACTCTTAATTAAATTTGTTTTAATTAAATTAGAAAGTATTAATTTAGACTATATTAGTTACCAGCTACCAATGCTTCTAATTTAGCCAAACGAGCTTTTAATTCAGCATTATCAGCTTGTAATGTAGCCATGTTCTTTTCTTGTGTTTCTAATTTGTTAACCATATCAGCTTTGCTCATGTTAGTGTATGGAGAAGAATCGCCGAATTTGAAGGAAAGACCAGCATTGTATTGGTTATCGGAGTTACCTAAAGCAGTACCAATGCTGAACATTAAGTTATCATTTGGACGGTAGAAGGCACCGATAGCAGCAGCCTGCTCACCTTTGTATGCCCCGAAACCTACAGCGAATGTTAATTTGTCATCAGAATCAAAATCTAATGGATGTAAAGCAGCTAATGCAGCGGAGCCAGCAGCTACTTTTTTAACATTAGTTTCTAAATGACTGATAGAGGAGTTCAAAGTGCTAGTTGCTTGGTTTAATTGATCAAGATTAACTGCATCTGTACCATTTACACCAGGTGCTACATTTTTAATAGTTTGGTTATTAGCATCTATACCATCTTTAGTGATATATGTATTACCACCAACTACAACTTTGTCAGCATTAACTGTTGTTGTTGTAACGGAGTCACCATTAATTACTGTAGTGTTACCAGTTTCAGGAGATGTAACCGTAATACCACCTTCGTTGATAGTTGTGTTACCGCCAATAGTTGCGCTAGTAGAATCTAGGTTTTCAATTTTATCATTAAGATTGGATTCTAAAGATTTTAATTGTAATACATTTACTGCATCGTGGTCAGCAGCACCTCCAGCTACATTAGTAATACGGCGATATAAATTAGAGTCCGCATTACCTACGGACACAACGCCTGCTTCTTCAGAAGTATAAGCTTCTTTGCTCAAATAAGATTCTTCAGCTTTAGTATCTGCTACGTTAGCGGAAGTAGCATTACCCAAAGCAATAGAGTTGTCAGATACAGCATTAGCACCATGACCGAAGGCTAAGGATTTAGTGCCTTCAGCTTTTGCATTAGTGCCAATTGCTGCAGAATAGTTTCCTGAGGAGATGGCTTCATCGCCCATTGCTAAGCCATATTTACCACTAACATTAGCTTTATGGCCAACGGCAACACCAGCAGTGGCTTTACGTTCAACAACGGATTCATTACCTAAGGCAACAGATTGTTTAACCTGAGCAGAGCTCTTTACACCGATGGAAACGGCCTCACCGCCATCTGCAAAAGACTCATGACCAATGGCAATAGTTTCTCTACCTTGGGATATGGAATCTGTACCCATAGCAATGTTATTGGTCCAAGATGTTGCAGCATTTTTACCAATGGAGATAGCATTAGGCGATGCTGTTGTGTGGGCGTCTGTGCCAATGGCGATGGCATCATTACCACTTGGAGCGGCATTATTACCGATAGCGACGCTTCCTTTATAGGCGCCATCTGCATTAGTACCAAGAGCAACAGAACCTTCTGGTTTTTTAGTTGCTACAGCACCTTCGCCAAAGGCTACGCCATTGCCTGTACCAACTACATTAGTAGCTGCAAAGGCTGTTGTCATAGTACCAGTCAAAGCTGCTACAGCTAAGGCTAAAGAAAGTGTTTTTAAAGATTTTGTTTTTGTCATGATAATTAATCCCCCTAAATATAAATATATATCTATTGATATGTCCCCCTCCGGTAATTTATATGTGTCTTTTGGAGACGTATAAATTACCGGGGGGGGGTACACCTGTAGAGGATACCTAAGAGATATTATACCGAATGAGTTATGAATTTTCAATAGAAAATTCACTAAATAATTAAAAAAGAGTTAAATACTAATGATTTGCATGGGGATTATATTGCTTTTGATGATTAGGTGTATCGGTATTCATTTTATCTTTATGAAATTAGAATTTAACAATCAAATAGGTAAAATATAAAGATACAAAAAAGTAAAAAAATCAATAAATAAAAAATAGAACTAAATCAGCAAAAATAATATAGTAAAACAACAAAAACAATAAAAAACAACAGCGCTACTTAGAGACCTTCATAGGCCACAAACAAAGTTTGTAACCTTAGGATTCTCTAGAAAGAGCTGTTGTTATACATAGGTATATTAATTGTAAGATGAGTAATTGGCGCTTATTTAGTTATAGATGATTGATGATCAATGTTTAATGATTAATGTTTAATGTTGAAGTTTACGCTCTTTTATAGGTGTTCACTAAGTAATCAATAGCTTGATTATAGCCAGCTACACCTTGACCCATAATAATTTTTTCAGCATATTCACTTACATAGGAATGGTGGCGAAAGGTTTCACGTTCTTTAGGATTGGAGATATGAACTTCTACCGTAGGTAGGTGAACGGCTTTTAAGGCATCTAAGATAGCAATAGAAGTATGGCTATAGGCGGCGGGATTGATTATGATAGCATCTACATCAAAACGAGCCGCTTGAATGCGATCGACTAAGCTACCTTCATGATTGCTTTGATATAAACTTACTGAAATGCCAAGGGACTCTGCGTATTCCCGCAGTTGATGGACTAAATCCTCGTAGGTGGTTGAGCCATAGATTTCAGGTTCTCGTAGACCAAGTAGATTAATATTAGGACCATTAAGAATTAAAATGTGCATGATATTCCTCCTCAATGTGCTGAGCCCCTTCTTCTGGGTTTGTGAAATCTACTGCGTATTGTGAAAAAGCAGTATATAAAGGTTCGCGTTTGTTATAGAGTGCTTCTAAAGCCTGAAGGCCTCCTTGGGAGAGGGGACGATTATCAGTGGCTAGACTCGTTAATGGACGACGGAGCCAATAGATACGACCATTTTGGCGTAGGGCTAGATAATTTTCAGGACGAGTTACAACGCCTCCGCCAGTAGCGATAATAGCGCCGGTTGTTTTGCATAGCTCTTGTAATAAGGTGGTTTCTTTTTTACGGAATTCAGCTTCACCATGGGTAGCAATATATTCGCCAGGATGGCTATAGCGCTTTTCAAATTCAACATCACAATCAATTAGTGGTCGTTTAAATTGGTTAGCTAAGCTTTGCCCCACTGTGGTCTTACCAACCCCAGGCATACCAATAAGAATGATATTTTCTTGTTTTTTTCGCAGATTAGTAATAATTTTTTCTGTTTCTTCAGGACCAAAGGTTGTGTTTTGGAATAAAGTGGCGGCTGCTACAGCTTGTCCCACGAGCATAGGTAGACCATCGCTATAAGGAATTCCTTTTTGCTCGGCTTCCATGAGTAAAGCGGTACGATACGGATTATATACTACATCTACAACGCCACTAAGATTGGTGAAATCAGCTAAGGAAATTAACTGGTCAGGGCAGTTAGGATACATCCCTACGGGTGTTGTATTAATGATTATATCTGTATCTTGGCCGTGCTGTGGTGCGTCTTCATAGAAAGGAGACGCTTTGCGGGATAAATGTACGATTTCACGAGCACCTAAATCTTCAAGGGCAATGTGAACGGTATGAGAGGTAGCTCCATCACCAAGGATAAGTATTTTCTTATGTTTTACAGTAATGTGAGCCCGTTGTAACATGAAAATAAAACCATCGTAATCTGTATTATGACCGTACCAACTGTTATCGGCTTGACGTACCATGGTATTGACACAGCCAATGCGCTTAGCAGTGTCAGATAGACTTTGACAGGCACTCATTACATCTTGTTTGTATGGAATTGTTACATTAAGGCCCTTTAATTCAGGCTGTGCTAGAAATTGTGCTAACTCATGTGGTGAGCGTTCAAAGAGCGTATAGGCCGTATTGCCAAGGGCTTTATGAATTTCAGGGGAGTAGCTGTGCCCCAAGGTTTTGCCAAGTAGGCCATAGGGACTGAGCAATGGTGTTTGACTCATGGTTACTTCCTTTCGCTAGTAGTAGCATCAAATTGTATATTGTTATCTAATAAAAAATCTAATAGAACTAAGGCGGTAACAGCTTCGACAACAGGTACGGCACGGACTGCAATACAAGGGTCATGGCGACCTTTAATTTGAAGGTCTACATTTTCTTGCTTGTCATAACTGAAACTTGGTTGTACTTTAGCAATAGAAGCTGTTGGTTTCATGCCAACTTGAAGAATTAAAGGCATGCCATTAGTAATGCCACCTTGGATACCACCACTATTATTATTCAACGTACGAACGATTCCGTCCTCTAACATAAAGGGGTCATTTTGCTCGCCACCAGTGCTAAGACAACCTTCAAAACCACTGCCAAAGGCAACGCCTTTTACACCAGGAATGCCAAAAATTGCTTGGGATAAGCGATTTTCAATGCCATCAAAGTTTGGATTGCCAAGTCCTGCTGGTAAGCCCGTAGCAAATACTTCAATAATGCCACCAGTAGAATTACCAGCTTGACGTAGTTCGTCAATATAAGTAATAGCTCGTAGCCGTTCTTGCGGAGAAATCATCGCTACTGTTTCTAAACCAGCTTTTTGTAAATCTGCCATAGCGGGTTTGGTGAAGCTGATTGGTTTATCTTTAATAGGACCAATTTGTCGTAAATGAGCGCCTATTTCAATGCCCTTTGCTTTTAAAATTTGTAAGGCCACACCGCCAGCACAGCAGAGTGGCGCTGTTAAGCGCCCTGAAAAGTGACCGCCACCACGCATATCTACTGCTTCGCCATAGCGCATACGAGCGGTATAGTCTGCATGGGAAGGGCGTGGCACATCGCGTAGATTATTATAATCTTTGGAGTGTTGATTGGTATTTTCAATATAAAAGGCAAGAGGGGAACCACTTAATTGGCTGTTTACAAGGCCCGCTAAAAAGTGAGGTTTATCAGCTTCTTTGCGTTGCGTGGTTACTAAACTTTGCCCAGGGGCACGACGTTTCATAAAGCGTAAGAGTGCGCTTTCATCAATGGTAAAACCACAAGGGAGGCCATCTACGACGGCTCCAATAGCGGTGCCATGAGAGGCGCCAAATACGGAAATTTTAAGATTTTTACCAAAACTAGAGCTCATAGAAGGGCCTCCTAGGGATTAAATTAAAGTGATAAAAACATATAATATAAGTAAATTATATAAAAGGCTATAAACACACATAAAAAATATATAAAAATATATAAAAGCAAATATAGAGTTCGCAAAATTATATTTAGAAATATATAATTTTTAAAATGAGTGCTATTTCGTTTTTATAGCGTCGCCACCAAGTTGATTCCAGTGTTCAAAAAATAGGGGATAGGATTTGTTAATAGCATCACTATCGGTGATGGTAACGGGCTCTTCACTGATAAGCGCCATTAATGTAGCGGCCATTACTAGGCGATGATCGTTATGGGAATGCACCGTACCTCCCAAAAGACGCCCTGTACCAGTAATATATAAATTATCCCCTTCCACTCGTGCTTCGCCACCTAAGGTAGCGACCAATTCTTCGACGGCAGCAAGGCGATCAGACTCTTTCAAACGAAGTCGCTCACCATTCATAAACCAGCTTTCCCCTTCAATACTGCAAGCAAGGGCTGCTAGTACAGGGAGTAAATCAGGGCATTGTTCTAAATCTACTGTAATAGGGCTAAGAGCATGACCTGAACAATGTAAATTTGAGGACATGTTGTCATTCTGCCATGTTACGGTGGCACCAGTGGAGGTAATAATATCTATAATGCGTTTATCAGCTTGGGTAGAGTCTGCTTGCAGATTAGTAATTGTTAGGGTGTTACCTGTCATAGCTGCTGCTACGAGCCAAATGGCACTATTAGACCAATCTCCTTCAATAGGATAGTCTTGACGACCTTCGTAGTGTTGTTTGGATGGTACTGTAAATGTATTGCCATCATCACTTACTGTGGTTAAGACGCCAAAATCAGCCATAACTTTACGGGTTAATTCTACATAGTCTCGAGATTGTAGGGCTGTAGTGCTATGAATGGTTACAGGTGCTATTTTAGGGGCTGCTAACAGTAAGCCAGAGAAAAACTGGCTGCTAACATTGCCTACCATTTCAAAGGTACCACCTTTAAGCTTACCAGTCATAGTAAAGGGTGGTTTAGGCGCTGAAAAGCGAACACCATGGTCTTCTAGTTGACTTTTTAACGGCTCTAGCGGGCGCTCAGGTAAACGACCTGCGGCTGTGACGTTAGTTGATTCACTAAGGGCTGAACCGACTGGTAAAAGTAATCGCAAAGTTGTACCCGATTCATGAGCATTAATTGTTGTGTTTTGAATTGTTTCTGATTGCGCAATAGGGGTTACAGTTACACCTGTCGCTATTTTTTCTATGTGAGCGCCTAAACCTTGCAAGGAGGCAATGGTTGCATCAATGTCTTCGGAATAATGCGCAATAATAAGTGAAGATGGACTATCGGCTAAGGCGGCGGCAATTAAAGCTCTATGTGCATGGGCTTTAGCTGGAATAGCCGCGATAGTACCATGTGGAACGGCTTGTTTGATTGTGGTGGATATAGGCATATTACACCTCCTTAACTACATGGTTTGGTAATTCGTTATGGGGAATGGTGACTAAATCACAATGGCCCCATTGGATAGGGCGAACGATAGTAATCGTTTCTCCTTGACTTTTTTTATCGTGCAAAGCTGCTTGGCATAAGTCAGATGCTGAATAGTCTGTGTGAATTGGTAAATTATGTTTAATCAGTAAGTCTAAAAATGCAGTAAGTTCTGCTTGGTTTAAATAACCAGCTTTATAAGCGGAACGCATCATGAGGGCCATACCAATACTGACAGCCATGCCATGTTTTATTTTGAAATGACTTAACTGTTCGATACCGTGACCAAAGGTGTGACCGAAATTGAGGAGCGCTCGAATGCCACTTTCTCGCTCATCTTGACTTACAATAGCTGCTTTAGCTTTCACACAAAGGGCAATAATTGATTCTATATGGGGTAAGTCACCTTGTTCTAATGGTTTGGTTTGTAAATCTTGTAATAATTCTGGATAGCCTAGCATACCGTACTTGATGATTTCCCCACAGCCATTAGCAAATTCTTCGGCTGGTAAGGTTTGTAATGTCGTAGGATCACAGAGTACGAGAATAGGTTGTTTAAAAGCACCCCATAAATTTTTACCGGCCGATAAATTGACTGCTGTTTTACCGCCGACAGAAGAATCTACCGCTGCGAGTAGGGAGGTAGGAATTTGCACATAATCAATGCCCCGTAAATAGGTGGCGGCAGCAAAGCCTGCCATATCACCCACTACACCGCCACCGAGAGCAATGAGTAAGTCCTTGCGAGTTAAGGCCTTTTCTGCCATATATTCCACTAAATGAAGGAGTCGTTGTGCATTTTTTTCAGTTTCTCCATGGGGAAATACATAGGTATAGACCGTATAGCCTGCTGATTCAAGTTGTGCTTTAACGCAGTCTAAATAGTGGGTTGCTACTAGATCATCGCTGACAATAATGGTAGGTCGTGGACTTTTGAGAGGCTTAATATATTGGGCAATATGCTGGAGTGCTTCTTCTTCGATAATAACATCATAGGACGTAGAGGCATCGATGTGAATTCGTTCCATAGACTATCCTTTCTCATGCAATTGAATACGTATCTATTCTGAGTATACAATGATTAGTATAAAAAAGCCACGAGTTGCCAGCGTTAGGCTATCGTGGCTTTGGTGAAGTTTACATACAATGGCCCATTACTTACTCAATACGTCGCGTAAAGCGAATACTTCTTTAGTAAGGGCGGCGAATTGGTCTGGACGTAGTGCTTGTGGTCCATCGCAAAGGGCTTTAGCAGGATCGATGTGAACTTCAATCATAAGGCCGTCAGCACCGCCACCAGTGGAAGCGAGCGATAAAGGTCGAACCATACGGCTCATACCAGCTGCATGGCTAGGGTCCATGATTATTGGTAAATGGCTAAGTTCATGAATCATAGGAATAGCGGTTACATCTAAGGTATTACGAGTTTTAGTTTCAAAGGTACGAATACCGCGTTCACAAAGGACGATTTGCGTATTGCCTTCACTCATGATGTATTCTGCAGCCATTAACCATTCTTCGTAAGTTGCGCTAAGACCACGTTTTAAGAGAACGGGTTTATTGAGCTTACCTACTTCTTTCAATAAGGTGAAGTTTTGCATATTTCGTGCGCCGATTTGAAGCATATCTACATCATCGAAGTATTGTAGTTGTGATGGGTCCATGACTTCTGAAACGATAGGTAGACCAGTTTCTTTTTTTGCTAAAATTAAGAGTTCGAGTCCTTCAGGGCCCATACCTTGGAAGGAGTATGGAGAGGTACGAGGTTTGAACGCACCGCCACGAAGAATAGTAGCACCCGCTTCTTTTACCGCTTTAGCTGTTGCAATTACTTGTTCTGGTGTTTCTACGGAACAAGGACCAGCCATGATGGCGAAGTGGCCACCACCGATTTTTACGCCACTTACATCAACGACTGTATCTTCTGGATGGAATTTACGATTTGCTTTTTTGAAAGGCTCTTGAATGCGTGTTACTTTCTCAACAATATCAAGGGACTCGATTTGTCGTTTGTCGAGTAGTGAAGTATCGCCAATTAGTCCGATGAGGGAGTAGTTGCTCCCTTGCACTGGGTGTAAGATAACACCTTGGGCTTCTAATTTAGCTGATAATTCTTGAATTTTCTCTGGGGTTGCATTTTCTCTTAGTGTGATAATCATAGTAATCTCTCCTCTTTTTTCCGTAATGAATATTTGAAAATGTGTTTCTTCCATAATACTATCCTTCTATCTATCAAACATCATATCGTTATCAAGTATACAAAAAGGGAGCCACCCGCGTGCACTACGGGTAGCTCCCTAACTATACTAAGCCATCAATGATACCTAAATCAGCGTAGCCCAAATAGTCCTTTACCCGTAGACTGGATAAAGAACCAAAAATAGAAGTATTGGCTGTTTAATGTGCTGATTTGCATACTCATTGTATTGGCTCCTTTCTAAAAGTGATTGCCAACATTATAAACCTATGTTTTTCATTTGGCAAGTCTTTTTTACAAAACATTTTCAAAATGAGTGTAAAGTCTTTTATTCCAAGTCATCAAAATCGAAGGCAGCTGCCTTAGTATAGTTTGTTACTTTTGCTTCAAAGAAGTCTGTTTTAGTGCTATTAAGATTGGAGAAACTTTCAATCCAAGCCATTGGATTTTCTTTAATTTCTGGATATAGCGGTTTAAGACCAATCGCATCAAGACGAAGGTTAGCTAAGTATTTAATGTAGCGTTCAATGAGAACATTATTAATACCGAGAATTTTGTCATCAGTAATATATTGGCCCCAAGCGATTTCATTTTCAGTACCTTGGCGAAGCATGTCTGTCAATTCTTCTTCTAATTCTGGGGTAAATAACTCAGGTCGTTCTTGACGAAGTTCACGAATAATGTTCTGGAATAATACAAGATGGGTTACTTCGTCACGATTGATATATTTGAAAATCGTACTAGTAGCGGTCATTTTACCTTGGCGCGCTAAGGTATAGAAGAAGCTGAAACCAGAGTAGAAGTAAATCCCTTCAAGGATGTAGTTCGCCATGATTGTGCGAATTAAGTTGTGTTCCGATGGATCATCGCTGAAGCGTTGGTAGATGTCAGCAATGAAGCGGTTACGAGCCAAGAGGTGTTCATCGGTACGCCATTCGTCATAAATGCGGTCACGAGTAATCGGATTGGTTACGGTGTCCAAAATATAGGAATAACTTTGGGCGTGAATTTCTTCTTGGAATGCTTGAATATTAAGTAGTGACGCTACTTCAGCGGCCGTTACATAACGACTTAAGTTGGGTAAATTTTCACTTTGAATGGAGTCAAGGAAGTTGAGGAAAGAAATAATTTTATCGAAAGCGCGACGTTCGCTGTCAGTAAGGAATGGGAACTGTTTAATATCTTCGTTAAGTGAGATCTCTTCTGGAATCCAGAAGTTGTTAAGCATTGTGCGATAGAGGGTGGTAGCCCAATCGTATTTAATGCGGTTCCATTCGCGTAAGTTGGTGGTGTTACCGCCAATCATACTTTCTGTGCCACGTTCGCCGTGTTCGTTAAAAATTAATTTTTTTTCCATAATGGTATTCACCCTTTCTAGATTCAGTGATAGGCCCTCCGTAAGAGGGCCTTTCCTTTAGTATAGCATGACTGTTTGTAAAACGTCTGAAATATTTTGGTATTAAGAGGAACAGCTAGTGCATTCATCCATTTCAAGAGATTGGTTACGAATGTAGTAAATTGTTTTAACCCCTTGTTTGTACGCTTCTACATATAAGTTAAGAATTTCTTTGGCCTTCATCTGTGGTGTAATGTACAAGTTAAAAGATTGTGCCTGGTCAATGTGACGTTGACGGGCAGCGCACGCACGAATGCTCCATTGTTGGTCGATGGTATGCGCTTCTTTGTAGAGCCAGAAGGTAGAATTATCAAGATCTGGCGCTGTTTTAGGGGTGAAGCTACCTTTCTTTTCTTCGATGAAGAATTTTTTGAAGATTGGGTCAATACCAGCGGTTGTGTTGGCTATATTGGAGGTACTGCCAGTAGGGGCAATCGCCATAAGATAACCGTTACGAAGACCGTATTTAGCTACATCTTTGCGAAGTTGTTGCCAACGTTCAGACGTATAGCCACGGCGCTCAAAGTAAGCACCAGTTTCCCATTCGGAGCCTTTGAAGGCAGGGTAAGCCCCTTTTTCTTTGGCTAGTTCCATGGATGCTTTTATAGCGTAGTAAGCAATGTTTTCAAACAATTTGTCGGCTGCTTCAATATGTTCTTCTGTTTCCCATTGAATTTGATGACGCACCAAGTAGTGGTGGTAGCCACTTGTACCAAGGCCGATGGCGCGGTATTTTTCGCTTGTCATCTTAGCTTCTGGCACAGGGAATTGGTTAATGGAAATAACATTGTCTAACATACGAATTTGAAGGGCTACATTTTCTTCTAATTCTTCGTCAGTGATTTTACCAAGATTAATGGAGTTTAAGTTACAAGTTACCATGTCACCAGTGATAGTTTTGGTAGAAATAGAGCCATCTGGGTGGATGGTTTCATCAGAAAGATTAGTAAAACCAACGTTCTGTGCAATTTCGTGACATAAGTTAGATGCGTAAATCATGCCCGCATGTTTGTTAGGGTTTGTGCGATTAGCTGTATCACGGAAGAAAATGAATGGTGTACCGGTTTCAACAGCACTGCGCATGATTTTCTTCATCATATCGAGGGCGCTAACTTGAATTGAGTGAAGCTCTGGATTGTTTTCACAGAGTAAGTAATGTTCTGTAAATGCTTTTTTATCATCGTCGTCATAGAAATCTTCTAAGTTAAAGCCCATTACTTGTTGTACTTCATGAGGGTCGAATAGACTGAAGTTTTCACGAGCTAAAAGGCGTTCCATGAAAATATCTGGAATAGCAACCGCTGGGAAAATATCATGTGCTTTACGACGATCATCCCCATTATTTGTACGAAGTTCTACAAATTCATAGAAGTCTTTGTGCCAAATATCAAGGGTTACAGTAGCACCGCCTTTACGTTTACCTAATTGGTCAACGGCAACGGCTGTATCATTATATAAACGAATCCAAGGAATAACGCCACCAGAGGAGTTTTTATAACCGCGGATGTCACTGTTTAAGGCACGAACACGGCCCATGTAAATCCCAAGAGCACCACCGTGTTTAGATACGCGGGAGAACTTGCTGTTTACATCATAAATAGACCATAAATTATCGTCTACACCAGAGATAAAGCAACTGCTGAGCTGATGAAATGGCGTACCTGCATTAGCCAAGGTTGGTGTAGCCGTAGTCATTTTTAAGGTACTCATTAAGTCATAGAATTTTTTAGCAAATTCTACTTTGCGGTCTCCTTCAATGAGGGCTAAATGCATAGCGATAGCCATAAAACGTTCTTGTGGTAATTCGTATACTTCTTTATTGTAACCTTTTACTAGGTAACGATCAGCTAATAATTTAATGCCTTCGTAGTTAAATAAATAGTCCCGTTTAGGTTTAATATAGTCGCCCAATTCTTCTAATTCTTCTGGTGTATATTTAGTGAGGAAAAAATCGGCGTAGCGATTAGCTTCAACCAAGGTTTTAACTAGGGCTGGGAAATTGCCGTAGCCAAAAGCTTTATATTTACGCTGGATAGCTGCTTCTTTATATAGGTCGAAAAGGAAAAGTCGAGCCGCTACATATTGCCAGTCTTGGTTCATGCGATTTACCATGTTGCCGAAACCGTCGTCTGCTTTTTGGATTACTTTTTCAATCGCTGTTTGTACGAGAATTTTTTGAATTTCTTTGGTGCTCATACCATCAACGAATTGGAGTTTGGAGTCCATTTCTAGTTCGATAGGATCGCAACTATCGAGCCCCAAGCAAGCAAAAGCAATCATTTTTTTCGTTTTTTCTACTGAGAGCGGTTCATAATGGCCGTCTCGTTTTTTAATCATAATAGCCATGAAATACGTTTCCTTCCCTTTACAAAGTGTTAATTAATTGGCTTAAAAAAACTCAGTCCCTCTAAATACATGGATTATCGTTGAGTTATTTTGAAAAGTTTTATAAATCAATATCTTGTATATGATATTACTTATCATATACAAGATACACCTCATTATACTATTTTTCAGATTAGAAAAGAAAGGGGCAAATTTGAATATAGATTGAAAATTTTGCATATGGACATTGCGCGGACATTTATTTTAGATTTTTCGACTTGACAGGACCCTTAAGGTGGAATGTATAGGGGTGTAAGCGGGCTTACGAAGTAAGTAAAACCGCTTATGGCGTTTGCAAATGGTCAATGAGAATGTTGAGAAAGTCAGAGTACATGTACTTTTCATTTAAGATAGATTTTATTTTAATTCGTGAGATGTATGCTTTTTAGTCATAGATGACTAAGAGCAGTACCGATTTAGGAGGCAATTATGGCAACAGGCAATGTAAATATTTTAAAACATGAATTACAACTCGTATTTTTAGATGAAGATAATAAGGAAACTACGGTACGTATTTCTGTACCAAAAGCAGATGTTACTTTGGGAGCTGTTAAAACTGTAGCTGATATGGTGTTAGCTAAGCATTTAATGGCAAGTGCTAAAGGTAAAGTATTAACTGCTTTTAAAGGGGCGTATATGGTAGACAATACTAGTGCTCCGATTGTGGCATAGGAGGATTAGACGTGCCGACTACTGCTAGAAGTACCGATATTCTAGGAGAATTAGAAGGGACGATTGATTAAGGATGTTTTGTGTATAAAGTAAGTTTGCTTAGTATACAAGTATTGTGAATATTGTAAGCAGTGTGATTGAAGTATTTAGGAGGTTAATTATGGCAGACGTAGCAGTAAAAGAAGTAGTAAAAATTCAGATTCGTTTAGATTTAGGCGATAAAAAGGTAAAAAATATTAGTATTGGCAATATTAATCCCGAATTGACAAATGATGATTTTGAAGAAGTAGGCCAAGCTATGGCTACCCTTTGTGCATATCCTTATAAAGATGTAGTTCGTGTAGAAACTACAACTGTAGCACCTCAAGCTTAAAGGATAAATATATTAACGCTACATACTCGTTGGAATTGACGAGTATGTAGCGTTTTTTTATGCCTTTTACTTTACAAAAATAAGGTTCCTCGGTAAGATGTATCTAATTAGATATGTAAAGAATAGAGAGGTGATAGTTTGACGCCGACGGAGATGAAAATATTAATTGGTTTACATCGCAATGTAAATACCTTAGATAAAAAAACTGCTGATTTAGCGGCTGAATATGGCTTAACTTTTAGTCAGTTTATGGTTTTGGAAGCCTTATATAGTAAAGGTGATATGACGGTAGGCGAAGTGCGTGAACGTATTTTAAGTACAGTTGGTACCATCTCGTTAATCGTTAATAATTTGGTGAAGTTGAATTATATTGAACGTTTAGATGATCCTAAGGACCGAAGAGTCTGTATTTTACATTTAACAAAAGCAGGCTATGATATTATTAGTGAATTAGCACCTCGTAATGTGCAAGCCATTCAAGCTAGTATGGCTCATTTAGACACTACAGAACAAGAGACTTTGTTATCGATGTTAAAAAAATTAAGTGAAGATGTTAAGTAAATAAAAGGTCTAGCTATATTTTAAATTGCGTTACGATTTTATAAAGAATAGGCACACAGATATTATAAAAACTGGTAAAATAGTATATATAGGAAATGCGTGTAAATTTCGATATACTAAAATTAAAGGAATGTATTAGCTGAAGGATAAAGGAGGTTATGTACAGTGTTTGTGAATGTAATTCGTAAAAAATGGCTCTTAGCTTTGTTGGGGGTCACTTTTGTTTCAGGCAGTGCTATGGCGGCGACAGTGCCGACTGGCGGCTTACAAGATGTAGTTAATTATACGACCGCAGATTCTGTTGTGACTGGAGCGCCGTTAGCCGAACGAGGCGTACCAAAGAAATTATTAGAGGCCTATTTACCAGCATCAACGGCCAAAACAGAATTGACAAATAGTAGTAATTCTTTATATCGCCAACAAGCCTTGAAGGTAGCGTTACCGATGACAGATGTAACACAATATAAACAGATTCCTGCCTTTGATGGATTCCCAAAAGAAATTCCTAGTTTTGCTAAGGATGTGCAAGTATTTTATGTACCTCAATTTGGTAAAGCGGGCGGTGAAGCACAAGTTGCGTTCAAAGGAACAGTTAATGAGTTGGCACCATATCGTGCAGAGGCGATGAAATTAGCCATTATGCAAACGAATTTAGAGGATAGTCGCTCTGTGTATATTAAAATGGAATCTACTACTGATATGCGCTATGCTCATAGCTTACGTGAACTATTACCAGATTATCGCTTTAATGTATCTAAGGAATTGAGTAATTTAGGTCCATGGCGTGATTTCTGGAGCGATAGCATTGACGCTAAGACACAGACTTTGCACTTACAAGCTACCTCACAATTGTTTGATGAAGCGACTAATAAAGAATTGCAACAAAATCTATTAGGCTATTATTCGTATACCTATACATCGCAGCCTTTAGGAGATGCGTATGAATATTATGTTTTCAATGTAGGCACAACCTTTGATCACCCTTATGTAACAGGGGCGGCCTTTGCTAAAACTGGTACAGAAGTTATTTATTTCTATCGTCAGGTGTAGTTAAAAACCGAATGTTATTTAATTTTAACTTTATAATGTTCGGCTATTTATATTGACCCCTTATAGGTCCTATGATAGAATGAAATGAGATTATTCAGTCATTTTCATGGAGGTTTAACACACATGATTCAACGGTATACAAGAGAAAAAATGGGCCACATTTGGAGCGAACGTAATGAATTTGAACAAATGTTGGAAGTTGAAATTTTAGCTTGTGAAGCACAAGCGGAATTGGGAACCATTCCTAAAGAAGCAGCTAAAGTGATTCGTGAAAAAGCTAATTTTGACGTAGAACGTATTCACGAAATCGAAAAAGAAACAAATCATGATATTATTTCCTTCGTAACTGCAGTAGGTGAATATGTAGGGGAAGAAGCGAAATATATTCATCTTGGCTTAACATCTACGGACGTAAAAGATACAGCGCTTGGAGCTATGATGAAACAAGCTTGTGATATTATTTTGGAAGATTTACATACTTTGCGTGATGTACTTCGTCGTCGAGCTGCTGAATTTAAATATACACCGATGGTGGGGCGTACTCATGGGATTCATGGCGAACCGACTACATTTGGTTTAAAACTTTGCCTTTGGATGGCTGAAATTGAACGAGATATTGAACGTTTGGAACATGCTAAGAAAAATGTAGCTGTTGGCAAGATGTCTGGTGCTGTAGGTACTTACTCAGTAAATGATCCATTTATTGAAAAATATGTATGTGAAAAACTTGGTTTGGAACCAGTTAAAATTGCTACTCAGGTTGTTCAACGTGACCGTCATGCTGAACTTTGTAGTACCTTAGCTATTATTGCTAGTACCTTGGATAAAATTGCATTAGAAATTCGTCATTTACAACGTACAGAAGTGCGCGAAGCTGAAGAATATTTCAGCCCTAAACAAAAAGGATCTTCCGCTATGCCTCATAAACGCAATCCAATTACTTGTGAACGTATTTGTGGCTTAGCTCGCGTGGTGCGCGGTAATGCACAAGCAGCTATGGAAGATGTAGCTTTGTGGCACGAACGTGATATTTCTCATAGTTCGGTAGAACGCGTTATTTTACCAGATAGCACTATTACAGTGGATTACATGTTATCCTTAACAATTAAAGTAATTGATAAATTACTAGTATATCCAGAAAACATGATGAAAAATTTGGAATTAACGGGTGGTTTAATTTTCAGTCAACAAATTTTGACAGCCTTGGTTGATAAAGGAGCTGTTCGTGACCAAGCATATCGTTGGGTACAGCGTCATGCTATGGCTCGTTGGTTAGAAGGTAAAGACTTTAAAGCCGGTCTAAAAGGTGATGAAGATATTAAAAAATATTTGAATGATGAAGAAATAGATCATTTATTTGATCCACATCGTATGCTTCGTCATGTAGATACTATTATGGCTCGCTTTGGGTTATAATATAGACATACAATAGAATATAAATACATTAAAGGTGTATCTTGGAACTAGATGTTTTACTTTCTAAGATGCACCTTTTTCTTGTGTTTATTGAAGAAATAGATTATGGTTAAAGTAATCTCTCTTTTATCCTCAACTACCTAATGCACGCTTTTCAAAGGTATGCTATAATGAGGTGTATGAATACTCTGATTTAGAGTAGGCCATACCAACAACTGACACTATGTGAGATAAATGGAGGTTTAATATTATGGCAACCAGTATGGTTATCGGCACCCAGTGGGGCGACGAAGGAAAAGGTAAAATCGTAGATTATTTAGCAGAACAGGCAGACGTGGTAGTACGCAGTCAAGGTGGCAATAATGCTGGACATACCGTAGTGGTTGACGATAAAGCATTTGCTCTTCGTTTATTACCTAGTGGGATTTTGTATGATGACAAAATCAATGTTGTAGGTACTGGTACGGTTATCGATCCTAAAGTATTATTAGGTGAAATTGAAAACTTGGAACGAGAAGGAAAAAGTGCTAAAACTTTACAGATTTCCAATCGTGCTCATGTAATCTTGCCTTATCATAATCGTTTGGATGAAGCGGAAGAAGCATCTAAAGGGGCTCTTTCTATTGGCACCACTAAAAATGGTATTGGCCCATGCTATGCGGATAAAGTAAATCGTATTGGCATTCGCATTTGCGATTTGATGAATGAAGAAGTTTTCAAAGAAAAATTAACATATAATGTAAAGCTTAAAAATAAAATTTTGCGTGATGTATATGGTGCAGAGCCAGTAGATTATTATGAAATTCTTAAAGAGTATTTAGGCTATGCAGACCGTTTACGTCAATATGTAACGGATACAAACTACAATGTAGTGTCCTACATTAAAGATGGTAAAAAAGTATTATTTGAAGGGGCACAGGCTACTATGCTTGACCTTGACCATGGTACATATCCATTCGTAACAAGCTCCCATCCAATTTCTGGAGGTGCTTCAGTAGGTGCTGGTGTAGGTCCTAACTATTTGAAAAATATTGTAGGGGTTGTTAAAGCGTATGCTACCCGTGTAGGGGCTGGCCCATTCCCATCTGAGTTATTAGATGAAACCGGCGATTTGCTTCGTGAAACAGGTCGTGAGTTTGGTACTGTAACAGGTCGTCCTCGCCGTTGCGGTTGGTTAGATTTAGCTGTAGTTAGTTATGCAGCAGACTTGAACAGTCTTGATTATTTGGCGATTACTCGTCTTGATATTTTAGATAAATTGCCAGAGTTAAAAATTTGTATTGGTTATACGTTAAATGGTGAACCAGTAAAAGGGTTCCCTGCTGATTTACAAGAATTAGAAAAATGTCAACCAGTATACGAAACATTACCTGGTTGGCAGACTGATATTAGCCATATTCGCAACTATGAAGAGTTACCAGAAAATGCACGTCGTTATGTAGAACGCATTTCAGAAGTAACAGGTGTTCGTCTTGGTATTGTATCTGTTGGTCCTAATCGTAAACAGACGATTGTATTACAAGACGTATTTGGTGCGTAAGAATTAATTTAGAGTCGTGGAGTAAGCTTGCTCTACGACTCTTTTTACGTTTATCCTCTCTTAAGAGACATTTTATAAGGATTTTCCTTAAAAAAGGGGATTTTATATTAATTTTTAGCAAAATATGGTAAAATAAAATTTAGTGTAGTACATAATATTTTAAATTTGAATATTTATTTTTATGAGCGTACAGTATCTAGTGGTGGTTCGACGAGGTAGTCCATTCGTAGTGGAAACTATGTTGACACTGCAGGCTCATAGAAATGAATATACTGAGGTAATGGATTGTATTCGTAAAGGAGATTACAAAACGTGGAGTATTTAATTTCATTTTTAGAAACTTATGGGTATGCGGCTATGTTTATCGCCATGGTATTAGAAAATGCCAATGTGCCGATTCCTAGTGAAATTGTATTGGGCTTTTCTGGTTATCTGATCGCACAAGGTGTGTTTGAAATGAATATGACTATGATTGTAGCTACCGCTGCTGGCGTAGTTGGCTCAGTACTATCGTATTGGATGGGTGAACATGGTGGTCGTCCATTATTAAAAAAATATGGCTCCTATATTTTCTTTAATGAGCATAAATTTGAAATGGCAGAAAAAATGTTCAATAAATATGGTGGCGCTGCTGTATTTTTTGGTCGTTTATTGCCAGGGATTCGTACATTCATATCGTTTCCGGCAGGGATTGCCCGTTACCCTATGGGGCGCTTTGTGATTTGGACTTTATTAGGCACTATTCCTTGGACGATTCTTCTCGTATGGTTAGGTGTTAAATTAGGTGAGCATTGGCAAGATTTGATTGAATATAATCACGAATTTTTAGTGATTATGCTTGCTGTTTTTGCTGTGATTGCCCTTTTCTTTGGTATTCATTATTATCGCAATAAAAAGAAAAAAGCGGCCGCTACGTCGTCTGATACACAGGATACCCAGCAAGACTAAGGAGGGATTTGATGCGGCTTCATCGTTTGACCGTTATTTGTTTCCTCATTGCTTTGGCTATGTATGCTATTGGTAATGGAGGACTGCCGGTGACTGATCCGGTAGAGTCTAATTATGCACTGACGGCAAAGGAAATGGTAGTAACTGGTGATTGGTTATCGCCACAAATTTATCATAATTATTGGTATGATAAGCCGATTATGATTTATTGGCTTATCGGCTTAAGTTATAAATTATTTGGTTTTACTGATTTTGCAGCTCGTTTCCCGGCCGCTCTCTTTGGAGCGCTAAGCGTTGGTTTATTTTATCAGGTGGTACGCAGTATTTCAGGCCGTCGCTTGTTATCCTTGTGGAGCGCCATGATCTTAGGTTCATCTTTAGAATTCTGGCTCTTAGCTAGGGGTATTGTAACAGATATGGTACTCCTATGGGCTACGATTGGTACTTTTGCGTATGCGTATCGTGGTTTGACCGAAGGTAAGACACGCTTTATGGTATGGGCTTATATTTTTGCCGGCCTAGGGGTTCTTACTAAAGGGCCAGTCGCCCTTGTATTACCAGGTATTTTATTGTTAGTGTATGCCTTGGTTATGCGTTCGTGGCGCATGTTCCGTTATATTTTTGTTTGGCAAGGTATATTGGCATTTATTATTGTTGTTTTACCTTGGTACGGATACATGTATTTGACGCATGGTCAAGAGTTTATTGATGGTTTCTTAGGTCTTCATAATGTAGTGCGAGCTACGCAATCAGAACATCCTGATGTGAATCATTGGTGGTATTATTTAGCCATGTTCCCGATTGCTTCATTGCCTTGGACTGGAGCGATTATATATGGTATGTATTATGGTTGGCGTTTGAAACAACTATTTTATGTGTTCTCTATGGTCATGGGGTGGGGTACGTTGTTATTTTACTCCCTCATGGCGACTAAATATCCAACCTATACCTTTATTAGTTTAATTCCTTTTAGCTTCTTAGGCGCTTTTGGGGTAGTTAAACTATTGCGACCAGGTACACCATGTAAACGTTGGTGGATTCTTATGGGACCAGCCTTTTTCTTGTGGATTTTGTTTGGCGTGGCCAGCTTCTTTGTACCTTGGGGCTTTTGGTATTTACTCTATGTATTTATTGTAGTAGGGATTATATTAACAGTCCTTATGTACATGAATAGAAAGCGTTATATGTTGCCTGTTGTGATTGCTTTTGCCACTATGGCTATTGCCGGGTTAGTCATTCATGAAGGGGTACAGCCTCTTATTGAGCAACGATCCTCAGAAGTTTACGCGCCGATTGTAGCTAAGTATGATGGTAATATTTATTTTTACGGTAATTATAGCGCTTCTTTAGTGTATTATGCAGACAAAGAGGTTACAAAGATTGAAGATGACGCCATTCCGTCAATCCGTGAGAAGCGAAGTGCTGCCTGGGAAGGTAAAAATACTATGCCTACCAAGACAGTCGCTGAAGTGGTGCAACAGTTTGAAGTAACACAGTATAATGAAGAGCGTATTTTACGGTCCATGACTAATAATCAAGGGCGTCCTACGCGCTTACCAATGGGTGAAAAGGCGACGGCCCCAATGCCGATTGATAATCCAGTGCCGTTACAAGCCATGATTATTGTGCCTGAAAAATTACAACCGTATTTTGCTAATACGCCACTTTATAAGATGGTGGAATTGAAGCAACATATCAATAAAGTGTTGATTTATGAAACTCCATAAGTTTATTTTTATGAAATGTCATAAGGTATATCTTTATGACATTTCATAGGTTTTGGCCATAGGAGGTTTATTGCTGTGAAAATGACTGATAAGTACGTAGAATTAGAAGCTAAGGTCAATCAATTTATTGAACGGTTGACCTCCTATGAAGGTTCGCCTACAGTATTTAACCCTTGGCGAGATTATGAGGACGGTCTAGATAGTACTCTTGAAGCACCAGCTATTCGCCGAGAACAATTACGTCAGTATTTACTAGCGCGCCTTGGTGGCTGTCCGTATGTGATTATTGCCGAGGCTATGGGGTATCAAGGAGGACGCTTTTCAGGGATTGCTATTACTTGTGAACGCATGTTGTTAGGTTTTCATAATCAAATAAAGCCTACCATGATTTTGCCACAAGGAAAGGGAGAGCGTACGAGTTTAGCTACGAGTCCTTTGCTTACGAAAGCTAAGGTGCAAGTCGAAGGTTTTAATGAACCTACTGATACGGTGGTATGGTCCACCTTACTCGATAATGGCATTGATACATATAAAGCCTTGTTATGGAATATTTTCCCCTTCCACCCTCATGAAGAGGGTAAGCTATTATCTAATCGCACGCCTACAGAGGCGGAGTTAAAAATTGGTGGAACGTTTGCTAAAGAATTGTTAGTGTTAAATAATTTGGCTCTTCATGGCGATGAAACAATGGCTCGTGAACTAGCTTCTGCGATGACGGGTGAGGGTCTTAATGCGAGTGTTTTTGCTGTAGGACGTAAATCATCAGGCGTTTTACAAGAACAAGCTATTTTCGCCTATCCATTGCGACATCCAGCTAATGGGGGCGCACAACAATATCGCGATCAGTTTGCTGAAATTTATGCTACTTTATCCGCTCGTAACTAATGATTTGCTGTTTGTGGTTACATAAGGTGTTTGTGTTTATACTGAGAACCTCCGAGCTTAGCTCGGGGGTTCTTTGAGTTTTGCTATAAATATGATATACTAGATTTAAGATATTCGTTCGGCTTTGGGCAATGGATTTCATCGCCATGTTTATATAGAAGCTTGTGAAGCGCTATATACATGGCCTCGTTGATGAACAGCCCTTTAACTTTACAAGTAGTACTATGCATAGGGAAAGGTGTGTCTAGAAGTAGATTATCCTTTCATTTGTGGTGCATAGATTGGCTCATATACTGACAAGTTAATAATGAACGAGTTCCCTTGATAGAGTTATCGGGACAAGACAGAATGAGGACTGGCTTGACGGTAACTGTTACTATAAGGGAATTTTGTTTATATGCTGACAATACGTTTGATAAGTCGTTATTGGTAGCGCTAGGCGCTTGCGATTTATGTAGGTACATATAGGTTAATCAGATGTTAAGTAAAATTTAGGAGGAGTATTGAACTCATGTTGAAAGAATTATTTAATAAAGTAACAGGCCAGAGTAGCGAAGCGACTACTAATGGGCCTAAGAATACAGCAAATACAGCAATTCCTACAGAAACAGGTGCTGTAATTGCTGGGGAAACTGCTAATGAAGGAGCACCTCGCCGTAACACCCGTCGTACTTCCAATCGTAGTGAAGAAACTCGTGGTGAAACTAAGCGTACAACAACTCGTCGTACTGCCAATGGTGAGGGGACGAAAACGAGTGCACCGCGTCGTAAAAATACGAATGTAGCAGCGACTAGTGAAGGGGCACCTAAAGCGCAACGTACAAATAATCGCACGAATAATAGTAAGAGTAATGGCCGCTATAATTCACGTAATAATAATGAAGGCACTAAAAATACACGCTATACTAACAATGCGAACAGTAATAGTGAAGCGGCTAAAGCCAATGCTCGTCATACGGCCAATAAAAAAGATAAGCTCATGATTATCCCATTAGGTGGTCTTGGTGAAATTGGTAAAAATATGACAGTATTCCAATATGGCGATGATATTATTGTCTTGGATGCAGGGTTGGCGTTCCCAGAAAATGACATGCCAGGGGTAGATATTGTTATTCCTGACATGAGCTACTTGATTGAAAATAAAGATAAAGTGCGTGCTGTTGTTATCACTCATGGTCATGAAGACCATATTGGTTCTTTGGCGTACTTACTTAAAGAAATTAATGTGCCTGTATATGCGACTAATTTAGTATGTGGCTTAATTGAAGGCAAGTTAAAAGAAAATAAAGTAGGCGGCGTGAAACTTAATGTAGTCAAAGCGGGCGATGAAATCCGCATTGGTACTTTTAAAGTGGGCTTTATTCAAACAAACCATTCTATTCCTGATGCGTGTGCCGTATATTTTGAAACGCCAGTGGGCACGGTAGTTCATACTGGTGACTTCAAAGTAGATCAGACTCCAGTAGATGGTAAATTAATGGATGTACATAAATTTGCTGAACTTGGGAATAAAGGGGTATTGGCTTTAATGTCCGACTCCACTAATGTGGAAAAACCTGGCTTTACACCTTCTGAAAGTACAGTAGGTCCTGCTTTGTTACGAGCAGTGGGAGAAGCGCGAGGTCGTGTTGTGTTAGCTACATTCGCATCTAATGTATCTCGCTTACAACAAGCTGTAGATGCAGCGGTAGCGTTCAAACGTAAAGTCATTGTTCTTGGTCGCAGTATGGTTAACGTTTCAGAAATTGCACAAGAACGAGGTTACTTAAATGTGCCCGAAGGTACAATGATTGACGTGGATGAAATGAATCGCTATCGTGATGATGAAATCATGATTTTGACGACTGGTAGTCAGGGTGAACCGATGGCCGGCTTATCTCGTATGGCAACGAATAATCACCGCACTATCGAGATTACACCAAATGATACAATTATTATTTCGGCGACACCAATTCCTGGTAATGAAGCGGCCGTAGGTCGTACGATTGATAATTTATTGCGTTTAGGTGCTGATGTTATTTATGGTCGTGACCGTGGCATTCACGTATCAGGTCATGGTAGTCAAGAAGATTTGAAAACAATGCTTAATTTGGTACGCCCTAAATTCTTTATTCCAGTACATGGTGAATATCGCATGCTTAAAAAACATGGTGAGTTAGCTGTATCTATGGGGATTGTAAAACCAAATCATGTATTAGTAGGCGATAATGGTCAGATTTTTGAATTTACTAGTCGTACAGCTCGCAAAGGCGGTCATGTAACAGCTGGTAAAGTCTTTGTAGATGGTCTTGGCGTAGGTGATGTAGGAAACATCGTAATTCGTGATCGTCAGCAGTTGGCACAAGAAGGTATGGTTATTGTAGTGATGGCTATGGATCGGGCTAGTGGTCAAATCGTGGCAGGCCCAGATATTGTATCTCGTGGTTTTGTGTATGTTCGTGATGCGGAAGACCTTATGAATGAAGCACAAAAACGCATTGAGCAAGTGATTGAGAAATGTGAAGCGAATCAGATGAAAGATTGGGCTACTATTAAATCACAAGTTCGTGATACGCTTGGTAAATTCTTGTATGAAAAGACACGTCGTCGTCCGATGATCTTACCAATTATTCAAGACGTGTAATTTGTTAGGGTCTCTATAAGCTGTGTTATTCTAGATTTTATAAGGTGTTTTGCATAATTGCTACCCTTGATTTACTGGTTAATGATATTCAAAAGCAATACAAAATGATATAATAGTCGTGTGGCCTTGGTCACACGACTATTTTCTTAGGAGTTATTTATACATGAAATATACAGATACACGGGCCGTTGTGGAAACAGGATTTTTGACGGCTCTTATTATGGTATTTACCTTTATTGGCTTAACCGTACCGGCTATGGGTATTTTTGCTTCTATTTTAATGCCTGCCGTATTGGTCGTGCTAGGGGCACGACATGGCGTACGTTGGAGTATGTTAGCGACTATTACCTCTGGTGTGGTGATGAGTGTTGTCATTACTCCGTTAATGGCTTTTATGCAAGTGCTTACTTCAGGTGTTCCTGGTATTGTACTCGCTTATGGGTATGAACGGCGTTGGCCAACAGCACGGTTATTGACGTTACCAGCCCTTACGATGATGGCAATGATTGCCGTTCAACTAGGGATTGCACAATATGTTATGCAGGTAGATTTAGTGCAGATGTGGCAACAGTTTCAGCAAGAAACTCTTACTAGTATGGAAACCGCGTATCGTGAACAAGGTCTATTAGAAGAACAGATACAGCCTATGGTAGCTAGTATGGAGACTATGTTAAAACAGATGATATATGTAGCTTTTGCAGCTTTGTTCATATCGTCTGTGATTATGAGTTATGCTATATGTAAGGTGGCAAATGTGGTTGTGCGCCGAGCTGGTGGGCAAGGTGTTACCTTACCGCCGATTGATCAATGGCACGTACCGCAATGGGCTGTTTATATCTTCGCTTTAGGCATTTTACTCACCTATTGGGGTGACCAATATCAATCGGAATTGATTAATTTAGTAGCCTATAATTTATATGCCTTAGGGACGTATATGTTAGTGCTACAAGGGATAGGCTGTTTGTGGAATATCTTCAAAAGCTATCAGATGTCTGTAGTTTTCCGTTTAGTTTTGATATTTTTGACCTTATTAATGAATTTTGCCACCCTATGGATTGGCATACTTGATTTAATTTTTGATCTACGTCGTCGTTTGGCTAAAAAGACAGTAGATGATGAATAAAGGGATAGGGAGCGAGACTATGAAAGGGAATCAAGGCTTTTTAGGGGCCTTTGAAAAGACCGCGATTGTTGTTATTATCGCATTACTATTAGTGATTGCTTGGCTTAACTGGCAATTAGCTTTATTTGGCTTGTTGTTTGTTGTTGTAGCCTATTTATATAGCAGTAGAGCCATTCATAAACAGCGTCGTCAGATTTATGAACAATTTGATACGATTGCTAAAGGGATTACGCAGGCTTCAAACTTTGCTTTGCAAAATCTGCCAACTGCTATTGTTATTATTGACAGTAAAGCTCGTGTTTGTTGGTGCAATAGTGTATTCCGTGATTGGATGCCACAAGATCCAGACAAAACACAACGCTTGAATGTTTTTATTCCTAGTTTGCGTTTAGATAAGATTTGGGGCAAATCGGGATATTTTAATGAAAAAATTGAAAATAAATATTATCGTGTTATTTATAAATTTATTGATGGCACAGACCGTAAAGATTCAGAGTCCAGCGAAGTGGAATCCTATATGGCGTTTTACTTTGATGATGTGACAGAATCAGAACAGTTGCGTCATGAAGCGGAAGCTATGGCACCAGCCTTTGGTTTTCTTATGATGGATAACATTGAAGATGTAACTAAAGGGCTAAGTGATGTGGAATATACGAATCTGTGGGCTGAGATTAACAATGCCATTGTAGAAGAAATTGACCGTTATGATGGTTTTGTTCGTAACTATGCAGAGGATTCTTATATTTTCTGTATTTCTAAAAATGCACTAATGGATATGATTGAACAGAACTTCCCATTGTTGGCAAGAGTTCATAATATTCCAACTAGTCGCCGTATTCCAGCCACTATTAGTATTGGGATTGCTGCTGGCGAAGAAAACATTAAAGAACAGTCAGAACGGGCTCGTTCTGGTTTAGAATTAGCCTTAGGTCGTGGTGGTGACCAAGCGACCGTATATATTGGCGAAGAACTAAAGTTTTATGGTGGTAAAACACAGGGTGCTGAGAAGAATACACGTGTGCGTGCTCGTGTAGTGGCACAAGCTATCAAAGAGTTAATGGATGATGCGGATAATGTTATTGTTATGGGCCATGAACGGGAAGATTATGATAGCATTGGTGGCGCTATTGGTGTAGCTGCTATGGCTCGTGGGGCGGGTAAACCGGTCCATGTCGCTGTGAGCGATCAAACCGTAGCTATTAAGAAATTGTCTGATTTATTCCCTACTGAACCAGGGTTTGAAAGTTTATTGATTACGCCACAAGCAGCGGAAGAGCTTGTGACTGATTCTACTTTGGTATTTGTAGTGGATGTACATCGACCTGATATGGTTGCCGCACCAAAAGCGTTACAGAAAGCAAAACGTCGTGTGGTTATTGATCATCATCGTCGTGCTTCTGATTTTGTAGAAAAACCATTGTTGACCTATTTAGAGCCAGCTTCGTCTTCAACTAGTGAGTTGGTTACTGAATTGATTCAATATTTTGTAGCCCCTATTTCGTTAAATGTTGTAGAGGCGAGCGCTCTTTATGCCGGGATTGTAGTCGATACTAAGAATTTTGTTGTGCAAACAGGTTCGCGTACGTTTGATGCAGCTTCATTCTTGCGTCGTTCGGGCGCTGATTTGTCGATTGTACGCCATTTATTTATGGAAAGCTTTGATGGAGTTCAATTGCGGGCTAAAATGTTGGCCGACGCCGAACGATTTGATGGTTTAGCTTTAACTATATGCCCTGATGGTATTCAAAATGCCTCTATTATATCGGCACAAACGGCGGATACTTTGATTACAATTGAAGGGATTGAGGCAAGCTTTGTACTTTATCCAATGGCCGATGGCGGCATTGGCGTAAGTGCCCGTTCCCAAGGAGCGATTAATGTTCAGCTTATTATGGAGGCCTTAGGTGGTGGCGGTCATCGAACCGTTGCTGGAGGCCAATTATATGATATGACCATGGAAGAGGCTGTTGCGGCTGTTAAAAAAGCGGCAAAAGAACGGACTAATTCCATGAAGAAGGAGGAAGAAACAGAATGAAAGTAATTTTGTTAGAAGATGTAAAAAAAGTAGGTAAAAAAGGTGAAATTATTGAAGTAAGTGAAGGCTATGGCCGTAATGTACTGATCAAAAAAGGTCAGGCTTTAGAAGGTACACCAGCTAACTTGAATAATGCCAAACAGCAACAGGCCTCAGCAGCTCATAAAAAACAGGTAAATGCTGATGAAGCTAAAATCTTAGCCAGTCAACTTGCCAAAGTAGAAGTAACAATCCCTGTAAAAATGGGGGACGCTGGTCGCGTTTTTGGATCGGTTACGGGCAAAGATATTTCTGATGCATTGGCTAAACAGTTTGATGTTGATGTAGACAAAAAGAAAATTGAATTAAAAGAGCCATTAAAAACTTTGGGTGCCCATGATGTTTTAATTCGTGTACATCCTGAAATTACAACAACCATTAAAGTTGAATTAGTGGAAGGTTAATTATGGCAGAACCACGGATCCCTCCTCATAGTATAGAGGCTGAACGAGCTGTACTGGGAGCCTTGCTTACAGGGGAGAATGTATACGACTCAATTAGTAGCATTGTTACTCGTAGCGATTTTTACCGTGATGCCCATCGAATTATGTATGAAGCGATTGAGAATATTCAGCACTCTCATCAGCGGCCGGATATGATTCTATTAGTAGAAGAATTAAATCGTCTTAAAAAGCTAGAAGAAGTAGGTGGCATTAATTATATTACCGATATTACGAATGCTGCCTCGGCTGTATATAATGTGGAAGAGCATGCTCGTATTATAGCTGGTAAGGCGCAGTTACGCCGGTTAATAGATGTAGGTAATAGAATTGTTGGTGAAAGCTATGCGACGACTAAATCAGTGCCTGAAATTCTCAATGATGCGGAAGTAGGAATCCTTGGCGTAACAGGGCAATTAAAAGCAGAAACGTCCTTTGTAAGTTTAGGTAATGTGTTGCCTAATTTAATTTCGCGCTTAGGGGAACTACAGAATCATGGCGATACGTTGACTGGTATATCCACTGGTTTTAAGGATTTGGATAATATTACCAATGGTTTACAACGGTCAGACCTTATTTTAGTTGCCGCACGACCATCTATGGGTAAAACCGCATTTACGCTTAATTTAGCGTATAATGTGGCCGTTAAAGGTAAAGGTTCCGTTGCTTTTTTCTCCCTTGAAATGTCGGCGGAGCAGTTAGTAGGTCGTATTTTATCCTCGGCTACGGAAGTACCTTCCCATAAACTACGGACTGGTCAGTTACAGCCAGCTGATTGGGATGAAGTGGCAAAACAGATGGATAGTTTGATGTCCTCTAAATTATATATTGATGATACACCAGGGCTTACTGTACAGATGATGCGTTCTAAACTGCGTCGTTTAAAAGTAGAAAAAGGCCTAGATTTAATTATTGTGGACTATGTGCAGTTGATGACAGGCCGTAATGGTGGCAATAGTGATAATCGTCAGCAGGAGATTTCAGAGATTTCTCGAAATCTTAAATTAATAGCCCGTGAGATGAATGTTCCATTGATTGCCTTATCACAGTTAAGTCGTGGCGTTGAATCTCGTACTGATAAGCGCCCTGTATTAAGTGACTTACGTGAATCTGGCTCTTTGGAACAGGATGCGGATATTGTAGTCTTTTTGTATCGTGATAAGTATTATAGTAAAGACGATACACAAGAAGATATAACTGAAGTTATTATTCGTAAACATCGTAATGGTGCGCTGGGTACAATTAATCTCTTGTTCCAAGGGGAATTAACGAGATTTAGAGATACAACTTTGCGTACGGAAGAAGATGGCATGTAGGGAGGTAAAACTATGAAACGTTGGCGTCGAACATTAGGAGCAACAACCTTAGGTGTATTATTAGCTAGTGGCGTAGGGTTTTCGGGACCTACCGTAGAAGCAAGTTTATTTGATGTTTTACTCGGTGGCGCAGTAAATATGGTAGAAGTTAATACAGGAATTTCTAACTTAGATGATACTGAGCAAGGTCAGCAATACATGCTTGAACAGCGTAAGAGTCAAGTAGGGTATTATAATAATTATGCCTATCAAGATAGAGCTAAACGAATCTTTGAGGCCTTGACTAGCTCTCCTGATGTGAAACGGACGTATGTAGTTTTTGTAAATCCTCAAACAGATGCTAATGCTAGCATGGGGGTAGGTCGTGTTATGACAATTAACAAAGGCCTTATGGATATGTTAGATGATGATGCATTGGCTTCGGTAGTAGGTCATGAAATAGGTCATGGAGAAAATAAAGATATCGTTCGTGGTCTTCGTAAAAGTGTGGCATTGCAGACCGCTGTAGGCGCTGCAACAAATAATGCAGGCGGTCTTAGTGTAATATTGGGCAATGCAGCTGGCAATTACTTGAATGAACAAGTATTTAGTATGAGCCAAGAGAAGAAAGCTGATGAATGGGGCTTTAAGTTATTAGCTGATAGTCACTTTAATGTAGGCGCTGCGGCTGTTTCCATGGCGGTAATTCGCGATAAATATGGCGAGTTATACACGGATGGTCTAGGCCAGATTATTAATCCTAATGATCATCCTAAGATGAGTCAACGTATTTCAGATCATTTGAAACGTTTGCATGTGTATTCTAATAAGCATGTAGAGGTTAAAGAGGATGTCGTGTATGTTAATAATCAACCTGTCTATACAGGTGAGGCAGCCGGCAATTACACGGGTGCTATGCGTGCGTATTTAGTAGCTGGCAAATTAGCGCGCTATTATCATGATAATCAAGTAGGTGAGCCTGTAGTACAAGGTAATCAAGTATTGATGAATGGAGCTTCTTTGGTGACTTTAAGTTCTGCTGAAAAAGCGAATGCTATGGGACAGGCTTTAAGTGCAGCTATTGCTAAGCAGGATCATAAAGTAGATAAAAAAGCGGACAAAAAAGCGGACAAAAAAGCAAAAGATAAGAAATAAAATATAAATTTTGCTAAGCTGTAACGGTTTATGGCAATTCAGCTTATAGTAATTCAGTTTGTAGTAATTTAGCTGATACTTGAATAGAAAAGAAAACACCTTTGCCGGAAGTTGGCAGGGGTGTTTTTTCTAATTTGACATCTATTTTTGTTAAAAATACATTGTATTATTCTGAAAAATAGATGTCTTTTTACAATAATCAACTCTAAAAAGACGTAATTTTTTAAAAAATGGATTGCAACTATTAGTAAAATGCATTAATGGAAAAAACAAGTGATAACTAGTGGTTCGGGCATCCCATACCGTCAGTTATTCGTCAAAAATGCTTTGGCTATGCAGATTTAGTAATGGATTTTAGACGTTTTTCGGGCTTTGGAGTATTTAATAATCAAAGGGCCTGTGCTATAATGAACTTGTCTTTAAAAGGAAATAAGCAATTTGAGAAGGGGACCAAAAAACGTCAGAAATTAGGATTTAGATTAGGAATTTCTTGAAGAGCTTGTTTCAGGTATATGTTTTCGGAAAAGAGGATTAGACACATGGGAAACGTAGTAAAATTTAAGTATGAACAACTTGACCAACTTTGCGTAGATGCTTTCGTGAAATTTGGTTTCTCTGAAAAAGACGCTAAAATTATTCGTGATGTATTATTGATGTCTGATATGTATGGTATCCAAAGCCATGGTATGCAACGTCTTGTTCGTTACCATAAAGGTATTGAAAAAGGTACTATCAAAGTTGATGCACAACCAGAAGTTGTTTTCGAAACTCCAGTATCTGCTGTAATCGATGGTCATGATGGCATGGGTCAATTAAATGGTCATTATGCAATGGAATTAGCAATTAAAAAAGCTAAAGAATCTGGTGTAGGTATCGTTTCTGTACGTAACTCCAACCACTATGGTATTGCTGGTTACTATGCTAACATGGCTGTAGAAGAAGGTTTGATTGGCTTCTCTTGCACAAACTCCGAAGCTATCATGGTTCCTACATATGCTCGTAAAGCAATGTTAGGTTCTAACCCTCAAGCTTGGGCAGCACCTGCTGAGCCTTACAACTTCTTCTTCGATGCTTCTACTACTGTAGTAACTCGTGGTAAATTAGAAATGTACAATAAATTAGGTAAAGAATTACCTGATGGCTGGGCTTTGAATAAAGATGGTAACCCTTCCACTGATGCAGCTGACGTATTGAAAAACATCTCTGCTCACGTAGGTGGCGGTATCATGCCACTTGGTGGTAACACTGAACAATTAGGTTCCCATAAAGGGTATGGTAATGGTATGGTTGTTGAATTATTCGCAGCTATCCTTTCCATGGGTGGTACTTCTAACCACTGCATGAAAGATGGTAAATCCAATATTTGCCACGGCTTCATGGCTATTAACCCAGCATTCTTCGGTGATGCTGATGCTATCAAAAAACATTTCTCCACATTCTTAACTGAACTTCGTGAAGCTCCTAAAGCTGAAGGCGAAGCTCGCATCTACACTCATGGTGAAAAAGAAATCGAAGCAGTTAAAGACCGTGAAGAAAATGGTATCCCTGTAATTGATAAAACAATGACAGAAGTATATGAACTTTGCGAATACTTAGGTCTTGATTTCTCCAAATACTTTGGCGATTACAAACCACCAGTAGCTGGTGATATGTTCACTGGTAACTATTAATACTAGTACATTTTATTGATAATGCACCTAGCACATATGACGCAATCCTTAATTGCGCAGTTTAATAGGAATGGCATAGCCTGTTAAGCAGAATGAATGGCAGCCCATACTCGCTTGAGTGTGGGCTGTTTTGTTTCTTCTTGAAATAACTCCTCAACAGGGATAGCTTAACATGATACAATAAAGAAAATAATTGTATTTGAATTATTGGTTGTATTTATAGAATATTTAAAAGTAATTAAAAGTATTTAAAATCTTTACAGTGTGATAATAAAATGCATAGTGTGAGGATGAATACATAATAGCAAGTTTTTGAGATAAAGGAGTCAGCAGTATGACGAAAAGAGAGATTAATGCCGTATGTCCTTACGATTGTCCTGATGCCTGTGGGCTAATAGTAACAACTGAAAATGGTCGTGTAACTAAAGTGGTAGGGAATCCTAACCATGCTTTTACGCGGGGAATGCTCTGTCCTAAAATGGCGCATTATGAGGAAACCATTCATTCCCCAGAACGCTTATTGACACCTTTAAAGCGGACGGGACCTAAGGGCTCTGGTGAATTTACGCCAATTAGTTGGGACGAAGCCATTCAAAGCATTGCTCAGAAATTTAAAGAGAGTTTGGCTTTGTATGGTGGTCAAAGTATTATGCCCTATTCGTATGCTGGTACTATGGGACTAATTCATAAAGCGGCGGGGTTTCCTCTGTTTGCTCGTTTAGGTGCGGTGCGACATAATCGAGGTATTTGTTCTCCTGCTAAAACTTATGGCTGGCAGATGATAATGGGAAATACTTTTGGAACACGGCCACAAGAGTTAGGTCATAGCGATTGTGTCATCTTGTGGAGTCTTAATGCACTTGCTACAGATATCCATATTATGCATGATGTGAAGGCAGCAAAAGCTCGTGGCGCTAAAGTTTGGGTTATTGATATTTATCATACGATTACTTGTGATCAAGCCGATGAAGTAGTGGTAGTGAAACCTGGCACCGATGGAGCTTTAGCTATGGGGATTCTTCATATACTAGAGCGAGATGACCTTGTAAACCGTGATTTTATTGAAAAGCATGTTATTGGGTATGATAAGCTTGTTCGAGCTGAGCTAGGTACTTATACACCAACTAAGGTAGCGGCGATTACAGGTGTTTCAGTAGAACAAATTGAAGCTTTAGCACAGGCTTATGGGAAGGCAAAAGCGCCTTTTATCCGTTTAGGTAGTGGTTTATCCCGTTATGGTAATGGCGCCATGACAGTGCGAGCTATTGCATGTCTGCCTGCTGTAGTTGGGGCTTATGAAACCTTAGGTGGTGGCATGTTAAGTGATGCTAAAGGTAGTTATTACATTAATGATGGTGTTATGTCTTGGGACCTTCATGCTGGTAAAGTAGTACCTACCGTGCCTATGGTAAAATTGGGAGATATATTAAATAAAAAAGAAGATCCTATTCGCTGTCTCTATATTTACTCCTCTAATCCTGCGATTACAGCGCCAGATCAGAATCAAGTGCGTCGCGGTTTACAGCGGGAGGATTTGTTTACAGTAGTACATGAAAGATTTTTAACTGATACGGCTAAATATGCGGACATTGTTTTACCGGCTACCTCTTCGGTAGAAGCAGATGATATTTATAATTCCTATGGCCATTATACAAGTGCTATTGGTTACAAGGCGATTGAGCCTATTGGGGAAAGTAAGTCTAATTGGGATACAATTTGCTTATTGGCTAAGGCTATGGGCATTACAGATCCCTTCTTTGATAAGACGGCGCTCGATTTAATTCAAGATACATTAGATAGGGCGACTCATGTTAGTGAAGCGGATAAAGCTAAATTATTAGCAGGCGAACCTGTTGAGATGGCCGTACCAGCTAATTATAAGATGAACTTTAAGACGTCATCAGGTAAGATTGAGATTTATAATCCAAGGGAACAGGCTATGTTACCTACTTATGTAGCACCTTATAGTGAAACGGTGGCTAGTGGTGAATACCATTTAATTAATGCCCCTGATATTCGTATTTTAGACTCTTCGTTCTGTGAACGTGTATTTGATAGGACTAAACCACTTATGGCAGCTTGGATACATCCTGACGAGGGGATTAACTTGGGGGTACAAGAAGGTGATTTAGTAGAACTCGCTAATGAGCAAGGAACTTTGCAAATGCCGGTATTTTTTGATAAAGGGGTACAACCTAAGACGGTTGTATCGTATGGTGTGTGGTGGCAACGTTATTCATCAGATGCTCAGGCAGGTATTAATGCATTAACCTCATCAAGGTTAACTGATTTTGCTGAAGGAAGCACTTTTTATGATGTAAAAGTAGATATTCGGCCTGTATCTTGATTTTTAATGCAATCTCATAAAAATTTTCTATAAATAGAGTGGTTCTATTAAAGGTGAAAAATAGTTTATTTAAATGCCTTGAATATAGGGAAAATGCGCATTTCGCTGTAATGGTGAAATGTGTTTTTTCTATATGGTTTTCTCTTTTTAAAGAAAGATATGCAAAAATGTAATAAATAAAACTAGGAAATATTTCAAAATACATTTGTCCAATTCTTAAAAACGTTGTATAATCTAATGCAAACCTTAATTTAATAAGAGAGAGGATGGGGATTATGAATACGGAAAATGTTAAATTAAGTAACCGAGCCTATATCGCTATTGGCTTGATGTTGTTCGCTCTATTTTTTGGAGCTGGTAATCTAATTTTCCCTGCGTCCTTAGGACAACAAGCAGGCGAAAATGTTTGGTGGGCTATTTTAGGCTTTATCATTACTGGTGTGGGTCTGCCATTACTTGGTGTTATGGCTATGGGTTACTCTGGTTCTAAGGACGTACAGGCTTTAGCTAGTCGCGTACATCCAGTGTATGGTTTCATTTACACGGTATTATTATATTTGACAATTGGACCTGCTTTTGCGATTCCACGTACGGGTACAGTATCTTATGAAATTGCAGTAAAACCATTTTTAGGTGGGGCGGCTAATGATACAGCGCAAACTATGTTCTTAGTTGTGTTCTTTGCCCTTACGCTTTGGTTATCTATTAACCCAGCTAAGTTAGTTGATCGCATTGGTAAAGTGTTGACGCCATTATTATTAATTAGTATTTGTGCTTTAATTATTAAATCATTGGTTACACCAATGGGTGGGTATCAAGAGCCGACAGATGCCTATGCTACTACTGGTGTAGCTATTGTGCAAGGTGTTTTAGATGGTTATAATACGATGGATGCGTTGGCATCATTAGTATTTGCTATTCTTGTTATTGATTTTGTTAAGTTGTCTGGTGCTCAGACAAAAGAAGAAATTACTTCGGCTACTTTTAAAGCAGGTTTAATTGCTGTGGCTTGGTTAGGCTTTGTATATATTTTCGTAGCTAATCTTGGGGCTACTAGCGTTAGTCAACTTGGTATTTTAGATACCGGTGCTCCTGTATTGGCAGAAAGTGCTAAATTGTTATTTGGTAACATTGGTGCTTTAATTTTGGCCGTAATTGTATTATTGGCATGCTTGACTACAAGTATTGGTCTTGTAACATCTTGTGCTAAATATTTCTACCGTGTATACTCTGGCATTAATTATAAAATTTATGCTGTTATTTTCTCGGTAGTGTCCTTCTTTATTGGTATGTATGGCTTGAAAACTATCATCGTAGCCGCTATTCCAGTATTAATGTTCTTGTATCCATTGACAATTGCTATTATCACTTTGGCTTTCTTGAATAACACATTCCAAGGCCGTCAATGTGTATATGTTTGGACTATGGGTTTAACTTTAATCAGTGCTTTTGTAAGTGGTTGTGAAACAGCGGAAGTAAATCTTGGTGCTTTTGGTCAATGGTTTGCTACGTATGTGCCATTCCATGATGTAGGTATGGGTTGGATTACCTTTACGGTAGGTGGTTTAATTATTGGCTTTATCCATAAAACGCTTGTATCTAAACCAGAAGTAGCACCTGAACAGGAAGAATCTGTAGCCTAAAGGATAGACGCTAATCGGGGGAATCAGCGTACTACAATCAGTAAATAAGATTTTAGGTAAAACTTAATCAGAAACTTTATAAAATGAGTAGTTCTACATAGAACTACTCATTTTTTATATGTCTACAAATTATGAAAATAGTGTATAATGGATAAGTAAAACAGTAGCTTATAGTAGTATAGGAGGATTTTTGGTGAGTTGGTTGCGTAGGAAGCCCTTAGCTGATTTAACAGCAGTGGCAGAGGAGAAAAAATTGTCAAAAGCCTTGAGTGCTTTTGATGTTACCCTATTAGGGTTAGGTGTTATTATTGGGACTGGTATTTTCGTATTGACGGGTATTGGTGCTGCTGATTATGCAGGCCCTGGTTTGATGCTCTCGTTCGTATTGGCAGCCATTACTTGTGCCTTTGTTTGTTTAGCCTATAGTGAACTAGTTGCTATGCTACCTGTATCTGGTAGTGCCTATACCTATACATATGCATCCCTAGGCGAGTTTTTCGGCTGGTGGGTTGGCTGGGGCTTAGTGTTGGAATACTCCGTAGGCGCTAGTGCTGTAGCCGGTGGCTGGTCTGCCTATTTGGTGGGGATTTTACATGCTGCCGGAATTGATTTACCTCATGCTTTAACAGCGGTTCCTCATGATGGTGGAATCGTTAATTTACCAGCGGTTTTAGTGGTGTTATTTGCTACAGGTCTCTTAGTATTGGGGATTCGTGAGAGTGCCAAAGTAAATCGGGTGCTTGTATTAATCAAAGTAGGTACAATCTTCTTGTTTTTATTCCTAGCAGCCCCTCATGTAGATCCTGCTAATTGGGATCCATTTTTACCTTATGGTTGGCAAGGGGTTACAGCGGGAACCGCTATTCTTTTCTTTGCGTATTTAGGTGTAGATTCGTTAGCTACAGCGGCGGAAGAAACGAAGAATCCAAAAGTAGATATGCCGATTGGTATTATTGCTTCGCTCGTTATATGTACGATTTTATATATTGCTGTTAGCGTTGTTATGACTGGCGTAGTACCGTATCCTCAATTAGATACAGCAGCACCAGCCTCCTATGTGTTGGAATATGTAGGTATGCGGGCTGGTTCGGCCATTGTAGGGACTGGTGCTCTTTGTGGTTTATCTACGGTGTTGTTGGTTATGATTTATGCGCAGACCCGTGCTTTTTATGCTATGAGCCGAGATGGTCTAATTCCACATAGCTTATGTCGTATTCATAAGAAATATCGTACGCCTCATATTATTACGATGGTTGTTGGCGTAGTAGTAGCCTTGATTTCTGGGTTTACCCCTATTCATGTGGTGGCTGAAATGTGTTCCGCTGGTACCTTATTTGCTTTTATGTGTTCCGCTTTAGGCATTATGGTATTGCGTCGGGTATATCCTGATGTGAAACGAGATTTCCGTTGTCCTGCTGTATATGTGGTGGCGCCTTTAGCTATTTTATTCTGTGCATTTGTTTTTTCCCAATTATCAGCCCATACAATTCAATTATTTATGGCTTGGAGTGTATTAGGATTTTTGATTTATATGGGTTATAGTCGTAAACATAGTGTGTTAGGACAGGCTCACCGAAGTGATTCTTAAGATAACATAGAATATGTATTTAAGATAAAATAGAATATGCATTCAATGTGCACTATGAGTGGATATATGCTCATAGTGCATATTTGTTTTGTTTAATAGATATGGATATTTGTCCGCAAAATTTTGAAAAAATTAAAATTTTTACTTGCTATTTTAGAAATAGGGTGTTAATATAGTGTACAACAATACACAAGCAGTGGATGTATTGTTTGATGAATTTATAATTTCGTGCTAGTTAGCACATAGCGTATACAGTGGAAAGGAGGACATGTCATGTTAGGTTTAGTAGTAGTCATTATTAGCTTGCTCATTATTATTGACATTATTGTCATTAGCCATGAATACAACTTAACAGACATCGTCTTAAAAGTTTCCACAAATCATGGGCCTGAGCTCACCTCAATGAGAGGTTTTGCAAGCTAATATAAAGTAGCTTAGGACATGTAATACATTTTCATATTTGTGCGAGACAATACGAATATTTTATACGGTACTTTTGAGACGATTCTTCGGAATCGTCTTTTTTTATTACATCACCTAGTGGTGATAAAGGAGAGAAGAACATGCGTAGTGATAATTTTTCAAAAGGTGTAGCGAGAGCACCTCATCGGTCCTTACTAAAAGCATTGGGTTTTGTGAATGAAGAAATCGGTAAACCTGTTATTGGTATTGCGAATTCCTTCAATGAGATTATCCCGGGCCATATGCATTTACGAAACCTAGTGCAAGCTGTTAAGGATGGCATTCGCGAAGCTGGTGGTATTCCTATGGAATTTAATACCATTGGTATTTGTGACGGCACGGCGATGAATCATATTGGCATGAAATACTCCTTAGTAACGCGGCAGATTGTGGCTGATTCCATTGAAGCCACGGCGATGGCCACCCCGTTTGATGGGCTAGTATTCATTCCTAATTGTGACAAAATTGTGCCAGGCATGTTGATGGCAGCAGCTAGACTCAATATTCCTTCAGTCTTTGTAAGTGGTGGTGCTATGTTAGCCGGTAAGCATAAGGGTAAGCGAGTCGGTCTTAGTGATGTGTTTGAAGCGGTTGGCAAAGTAGAGGCTGGCTTGATGAGCGAAGAAGAACTAGCACAGTTAGAAGATACCGCATGCCCTACCTGTGGTTCTTGCTCTGGTATGTACACGGCGAACACAATGAATTGTTTGACTGAGGCTTTGGGAATGGCGTTACCTGGTAATGGTACAATTCCTGCGGTGTATTCAGAACGATTGCGCTTAGCAAAACGAGCTGGATTACAGATTATGGAGGTTCTTAAAGCCGATTTACGGCCAAGGGATATTTTAACACGTGAAGCCTTTGAAAATGCAGTGGCTGTAGATATGGTCTTAGGTGGTTCTTCGAATACGGCGCTTCACTTGCCAGCGGTAGCGTATGAAGCAGGTGTTCCACTCACGTTAGCAGATTTTGATAGAATTGCACAAACTACACCGCAATTATCTAAGCTGTCTCCTTCAGGGTCGTATTTCATTGAAGATTTGTATGAAGCAGGTGGCATTACAGCCGTATTGCACCGTTTACAAGAAGCACATAAGCTTCATGAAACAGCAAAAACTGTAGCATTAGTTACGCAAGGTGAGTTAGCTCAAGTAGCTAAGGTAATAGATGAGGATGTGATTCACTCTTGGACAGATCCAGTATATCCAACGGGCGGGATTGCCGTTCTAACTGGTAATTTAGCACCTGATGGCTCTGTAGTTAAGGCTGGTGCGGTGGATCCAGAAATGTTGGTACATAGTGGCCCTGCTCGAGTTTTTAATAGTGAGGAAGAAGCTTGTGAGGCTATTACTAGCAATCAGATTAAGAAAGGAGACGTCGTTGTTATTCGGTATGCAGGACCAAAAGGAGGTCCTGGGATGCCTGAGATGTTAACGCCTACCTCTACGATTACGGGAATGGGCCTTGGCAAAGAGGTAGCTCTTATTACAGACGGTCGTTTCTCGGGCGCTACACGGGGTGCATCCATTGGTCATATTTCACCAGAAGCGGCGGCTGGGGGGCCGATTGCTTTGATTGAAGAAGGTGACATTATCGAAATTGATATTCCGAACCGTAAGTTAGCAGTACAGTTGAGTGATGAGGAATTAGCGGCGCGTAAGGCCAAGTTTACACCTCGTGATTCAGGGGCTACAGGGTATTTGAAAAAGTATGCCAGCCATGTATCGTCGGCCGCTGAAGGGGCTATTGAGAAATATTAATTGACGACGTGAGAAATCGTCATATGGGAGAGCGGACATTTTATATAGAGCGTTTAACGCAATATGCTATAAAGAGCAATACCCTATAATAGGGAGAACTAGTGAGAATTAGTGAAAATTAGAGAGAACTTGAGAGCAGAGAGAACTAGATATAGAAGAAATATCGAATAAGGGGTGTTGAGAGAACCCTAACTGATATTTGAAGGATAGAGAGTAGAGAGAACTAGGTATAGAGAATACAAGTAAGAGAGCAAAAGAAAAGGATTGGTACGATGTTAACACTTTATGATTTTATAGAAGCCCGTGAACGATTAAGCACTGTGACGGTGAAAACAAAGTTAATTCACAGTAACGTTTTTTCTGAAGAGTCGGGAAATGATGTATATATTAAGCCGGAAAATTTACAGCGTACAGGATCCTTTAAATTGCGAGGCGCTTATAACAAGATAGCTAAGCTAACTAAAGAGGAAAAGGCTTGTGGGGTTATTGCTTCGTCGGCTGGCAACCATGCCCAAGGGGTTGCTTTAGGGGCTCAAAAATTAGGGACAAAGGCGGTTATTGTCATGCCAAAGCCTAGCCCTCTTATTAAAGTGGAGGCTACCCGCCAATATGGGGCCGAGGTTGTATTAGCTGGTGAGGTCTATGACGAAGCTTATGCAGAAGCGGTGCGTTTACAAAAAGAGAATGGTTATGTGTTTGTTCATCCTTTTAATGATGAAGATGTCATTGAAGGGCAAGGTACTATTGCTCTTGAAATTTTGGAAGAACTACCTGATGCTGATATTTTATTGGTTCCTGTTGGTGGTGGCGGTTTAGTAGCAGGTGTAGCGGCAGCGGCTAAATTAAAAAATCCTTCTATTAAAATTGTTGGGGTTGAACCAGAAGGGGCAGCCAGTGCTGTAGCCGCTTTGAAAGCGGAATCGCCAGTCGCATTAGAGAGTGTGAGTACCATTGCTGATGGTGCGGCGGTGAAGCAAATAGGGGACGTTACCTTACAATACATAAAAGAGTATGTAGATGAGATTGTAACGGTGTCTGATTATGAATTGATGGAAGCCTTTTTATTATTAGCAGAAAAGCACAAAATTGTTGGTGAAAATGCAGGCCTTTTATCTGTAGCGGGGCTCAAGAAGTTAAAGGAAAGAGGCAAAAAGGTAGTCTCTATTTTGAGTGGTGGCAATATTGATGTATTAACCATCGCTTCTATGATTAATAAGGGCCTTGTCTTACGAGGACGAATTTTTACTTTTTCTGTTAATTTACCTGACAAGCCAGGTCAGTTGGTGGCGGTTTCACAAATTGTTGCAGGACAAAATGCGAATGTAATTAAATTAGAACATAATCAGTTTAAAAATCTTGACCGTTTCCATGAAGTGGAGTTGCAAGTAACGGTTGAAACAAATGGGGAAGAACATATTCAACGAATTACAGAAGTGTTTGCAGAACATGGCTATACGATTCATCGTATTAATACAAGTGAAGTTAACGAATATAACCGCTAAGGAATGAGAGTTGTCGAGGTAGCGGTAAAAGAGAAGAGAGGATGTGAACACATGAGTACAGAGACAATCAATGGGGCTAGAATCGTACTGGAAACATTACATCGCATAGGTGTAACGGACTTTTTTGGTTATCCTGGGGGCGCGGTTATTCCTATTTATGATGAAATTTATAAATACCATGAGTTAACCCATTACTTTGCTCGTCATGAGCAAGGGGCTGCGCATGAAGCGGATGGTTATGCGAGAGCTACCGGTAAATGTGGTGTTTGTTTAGCTACTTCAGGACCTGGAGCAACTAATTTAGTGACTGGTCTGATGACAGCGCACATGGATTCAGTGCCGGTATTAGCTATTACAGGACAAGTAGGGCGGTCGTTACTAGGTAAAGATGCCTTTCAGGAATCCGATATTGTAGGTATCACTATGCCGATTACTAAAAATAATTACCTAGTTAAATCTATTTATGATTTACCACGGATTTTGAGGGAAGCCCATTATATTGCTACCACAGGGCGTCCTGGGCCAGTGTTAGTAGACATTCCTAAAGATGTGCAGTTAGCTAGTATTTCGAGAGCTGAATTTGATCGTCTTTGTGAAGATCCCTTTGCTTTGGAAGGCTATGAGCCAACCTATAAAGGTCATCCTTTACAGATTAAAAAGGCGGTGTCCTTGCTGAAAGCTGCCAAACGGCCTCTCATTATTGCAGGGGCAGGCATATTAAAAGGGCGGGCTGCGGATGAACTGTATGAATTGGCTACGAAAGCACAAATTCCAGTGACGAATACTTTGTTGGGGCTTGGTTCCTTTCCAGGCAATCATGAACTATTTTTAGGAATGCTTGGCATGCACGGCACGGCAGCGGCCAATTTTGCTACTGATGAAGCGGATGTGGTATTAGCAGCGGGGATTCGCTTTGATGATCGCATTGCAGGGAATCCAGAAGCCTTTTGTAAACAAGCTAAGATTATTCATATTGATATTGACCCTGCTGAGATTGAAAAGAATCGCAAAGTAGATGTGCCCATTGTAGGTGATGTAAAGCAAGTTCTGCAAGCAATGAATAGCGCTATGACTGAACTTTCGCATGAAGAATGGGTAGGGCAAACGAATAGGTGGAAAGAAGAATATGCCCTACGCTATCGAGACGTTTCAGAAACGCAATTAGTACCACAAAAGGTATTGGCTACATTGAATGAATTGCTACAAGGAGACGCTATCATTGTTACCGATGTAGGGCAGCACCAAATGTGGGCGGCTCAATATTTTACCTATCAATCGCCTAATAGTATTGTCACCTCTGGTGGGGCCGGTACAATGGGTTTTGGTTTGCCAGCCGCCATTGGCGCGCAAGTGGGACAACCACATAAAAAGGTTGTCTTAATTGTTGGCGATGGGGGCTTACAAATGACGGCTCATGAATTATTGCTTATCAAGCAATATAAGTTGCCAGTAAAAGTAGTCTTACTAAATAATTCTTATTTGGGCATGGTGCGACAATGGCAGGAATTATTCAATGATAAACGGTATTCCTTCGTTGATTTATCCGTGAACCCTGACTTCCAAACCTTGGCTGCTGCTTATGGTGTACGCAGTGTTAAAGTGGAAGGACAACATGACTTAAAGGCAAAATTACAAGCGGAACTTGAATCTGATGAAGGCGTATTAATTGAATGTATCGTAGAGCGTGAAGAGAATGTGTATCCTATGATTCCAGCTGGTATGACTGTAGGGGATATGCGTGGCGCAAAGGGGGTGGCCGACGATGGCAAATGAACATCAAATCTTAGTGATTACTAAAAATACACCAGGTATTGGTGCTCGCGTGTTAGCGTTGTTTAACCGTCGTGGCTACTCTGTAAAAAAGATGACTTCTGGGGTTACTGTCCAATCAGGCTATGCGCGGATGACGTTGACTGTAGATGCAGATAGTAATACATTAGATCAAATTCAAAAACAAATTTATAAAATTATTGATGTTGTTAAAGTAAAAGTGTTTCCTAAAACGGATGTAGTTCGACGTGAACTGATGCTCCTTAAAGTAAAAGCGGACGATCAGACGCGGTCGCAAATTGTACAAATTGCCAATATTTACCGTGGTAATGTATTGGATGTAGGGCCAAGTTCACTGATTATTGAGCTGACTGGTGATGAGGAAAAGCTCCGTGGTTTTATTGATATTATGAAGCCTTATGGAGTGCTTGAAATGGCTAAAACGGGCGTGACGGCTATGAGTCGAGGCGAACGATTATAAGCATATAGTAAGAGGATATATTTATTATTATTCTACGACGGACGTAATTAATAGCGTGATTCGTTGAGGATAGGTTAGCTAGTTAACTAGCAGAGAGAGAGGAATTATTATGGCAGGAACTATCTATGGTGCAACAGTGTATTATGATGCAGATTGTAATTTGGACGCATTAAAAGGTAAAAAAATTACCGTTCTAGGTTATGGCTCACAAGGTCATGCCCATGCTCTTAATTTAAAAGAAAGTGGTATGGATGTAACCGTAGGGCTTCGTGAAGGTTCTAAATCTTGGCAAGTAGCAGAAAAAGACGGTCTTCCTGTTAAGACCACCGCAGAAGCTGTTAAAGATGCGGATGTAGTAATGGTATTAATTCCTGATGAATTGCAGGCTGAAACTTATGAAAAGGATATTGCACCTAATTTAAAACAAGGTGTATATCTTGGGTTTGCTCATGGTTTTAATGTGCATTATAAAAAAATTGTGCCACCAGCTGATGCCAATGTATTCATGGTAGCCCCTAAAGGACCGGGCCATCTTGTACGCCGTACCTTCCAAGAAGGCAGTGGTGTGCCTAGCTTATATGCAGTTGAAAAAGATCCATCTGGCGACACAAAAGAATTGGCGCTTGCTTGGGCTACAGGTATTGGTGCGGGGCGTGCAGGCATTTTAGGTACGACGTTCCGAGAAGAAACAGAAACAGATTTATTTGGTGAACAAGCAGTTCTTTGCGGTGGTATTTGTGAATTAATGCAAGCTGGTTTTGAAACATTGACAAAAGCTGGTTATCATCCAGTAAATGCTTATTTTGAATGCGTTCATGAAATGAAATTGATTGTTGACCTTATCTATGAAGGTGGTTTCCATACTATGCGTAGTTCTATTTCCAATACAGCGGAATATGGTGATTATGCTACAGGCACTAAATTAATCACAGAAGATACACGCAAAGAAATGGAACAAGTATTGGCGGATATTCAGTCAGGGGATTTTGCTGATGAATTCTTAGCCGATTATAAGGACGGTTTCAAGAAATTATATGCGCGCCGTGAAAAAGCAGCTAATCATGAATCTGAAAAAGTAGGTGCTGAACTTCGTGGCTTAATGTCTTGGATTAAAAAATAAAATATCTCCTGTAAAAGGGAACACAAATGAAGTTTCATTTGTGTTCCCTTTGTGTTTATGGGGTGAAAATTTTAATAAAGAAAATCTTTATGCATTTCTAACTGATGTGTTACAATAAAAGACGATAAAAGATGATTTTCGTTCGTAACAACACGATTTGTTGGAGGTTATATGCAGGAAATAGTAGTTGGTGGCTTATACCGTCATTTTAAAGGGATGTATTATTACGTAAAAGATATTGCTATCCATTCAGAAACAGGCGAGCCTTTCGTGGTATATCAACAATTATATGGTGAGCGAAAGACGTATATTCGTCCATTAGGTATGTTTGCGAGTCCTGTTGATCATGAAAAATATCCTGAGGTACAGCAAAAAGAACGTTTTAAATTGATGTCAGGTCGTGACAAAGGGTAAAAATTAATCGAGTATGATAGGAGGCATGGATGAAAAAGAAATTTTTCTTTTTTGACATTGATAATACATTGGCTGTTTGGCCAGATGGCGTTATTCCGGCGAGTGCGCAAGAAACGTTGGATACATTAAGAGCTAATGGCCATCGAGTAGCTTTGGCGACGGGGCGTCTACAAAAAGATGCGCAACGATTTGCAGAGTTAGCCCGTGTTACTGATTTTGTGGCTGATGGGGGCAAAAGCGTTACGATTAATAATGAAATTGTATTTATGGAAGGCATGGATCGTGAAGCTTGTGTCAAGTATTTGTCTCATTTAGATGAGCTTGGTTTACATTGGGCGGTTACAGATGTGAATGAATTGGTGCGTGTGACCCCTTATGAAGATGTGCTACAGTGGCATCCAGATTGGGATGTATTTAAAACTATATATGATCCAGCCTTTGATTATCGACAGGTAAAGCATTTTTATAAAATTTATGCCTTTATGACACCCGAGCAAGAAGCAAGTAAACAAGTGGTTCATATGACGAAGGATTTGATTCGCTATGGAGAGAATTGTATTCTCTTTGAACCAATGGCTAAAGCAGAGGGTGTGCGTCGTATGATTGCTCATTATGGTATGGAGCCAGCCGATGTAGTTGTTTTTGGTGATGGCTATAATGATTTATCCATGTTCAGTTCAGAGTGGCTTAATATTGCTATGGGTAATGCTCGTGAGGAATTAAAGGCGGCGGCTGATTATATTACCTCTGATTGTAAACGAGATGGTATCTATGAAGCGTGCAAAAATTTTGGTTGGATTTAAGTTGTTGCCCTAGCGTAATTTAATAGCCTATGTTATAATGAAATGTCAAAAGTACCGCTCATATTGTTTGTGAGCGGTTTTTCATATATAGGAGATACGAATGAAACTAATAAAACAGTATGGGAATTGGCGACGTTTGTGTACCGCCGGGCTATTGGGTGTAGCTCTATTAGTAACGAGTGCTTGTGGTGCGGCTCAGACGGATAACACGGATGCGGCTAAACAGGGAAACACAGCTACAGCGCAAGTAAAAACTTTGCAAGCCCCTAATTTAGATAATACGCCAGTAAAAGATCATTATGCTGTGTTTGAAACATCAGAAGGGACTTTTAAAGTCCGTCTGTTTGGGACTAAGACACCGATTACAGTTAAAAACTTTGATTATTTAGTTAACCAAGGCTACTATAAAGATTTAACCTTCCACCGAGTTATTGATGATTTTATGATTCAAGGCGGTGATGATGGGAAAGGTGGGCCAGGCTATACCATTCCTGATGAATTTGTAAATGATTTACATTTTAATAGAATGGGCCTTTTGGCGATGGCGAACCGAGGTCCTGATACAGGGGGCGCTCAATTTTTTATTACTTTAGGACCGACTCCATGGTTAGATAATAAACATACGATTTTTGGTATGGTTACACAAGGTATGGATGTAGTGGCTAAAATTGGTAAAGTAGCCACGGATAAGAAGGATAAACCGATTGAGCCAGTGGTGATTAAGTCCATTACCTTAGAACCGATTACGGATACACAAGGTAGTGCTAAATGAGGTGCTTATGAGTAAGGACGCCTTTTATACCTACATGGTAGAATGTGCTGATGGTTCTTTGTATACGGGTTGGACCATGGATTTGGTACAACGGGTAGAGAAACACAATGGTGAAATTCCTGGTGGCGCTAAGTATACACGGGCACGTAGGCCAGTTAAATTAGTATGGTATACATCATTTCAGCGTAAGCAAGACGCTCAATCTATGGAATATCAAGTGAAGCGCATGCCAAGAAATCAAAAAAGAGCCTTAGTCGTAGCTTTTGCTAAAGCACATCCTGAGGCTATTGAACAACTTATGACAGAGGCTAAGTCAGGTAGTGAGATGGGCCAAAAATCGGAAGGGAATCTTGGAGAATAGGCTTGGATTTGGGGAAAGAAATTTCTTAAACTTCCTTGTTTTCTATGGTATAATGAACTGATGTATAGTTTATCAAAATAAGCTATGAAGTGAGTTGTAAAAACGCGGAAGGAGGACTTCGATGAAGCGCGTTTTAGTTGGCGTGAAAAGCACGCAACGTGATGCTGACGGGAAAGACACGGTCATTGAAATGGTTTCTCCCGGTGAATATCACGAAAAAAATGATACAAAATATATTATGTATAGTGAAACCGAACTATCTGGGATGGAGGGTTCACATACAACCATAAAATTGAAACCTCATTCCATTGTGTTAATTCGTAATGGGAAGGTATCTATGCGTCATGAGTATGTTCTTGGTGAAACGCGCCAAACAGTATATGAAACGCCTTTTGGGGAGTTGCATATGGCATTTAAAACTCATGAGTTAGATGCAACGTTACAAGATGGAATTGGTTCAATTCATTTAGGCTATGACATTTCTGTTGGTGGTGAATGGCAATATTACAACCAACTAGATATTAATTTACAGGAGGACTTAGAGTATGGAACTAAAGGACAAGCTCAAGCAAGGAATTGAGGCTGCATTAGCAAAAGCGTTGGCTGCGGGCACATTGCCAGAAGGGACATACCCTGAAGTTGTGCTAGAAGTGCCACCACAGAAAGAATTTGGTGATTTCTCTACGAATATTGCTATGCAGTCTGCCCGAGTTGCTCATATGAATCCAGCTGCTATTGCAGATATTATCATTGCTAATATGGACTATGATTGGTTAGAAAAGGCAGAAAAAGCAGGGGCAGGCTTTATCAATTTCTTCTTAAAAAATGATATGGTGTATGACACTTTGAAATCAGTGTTAGAACAAGGTATTTGCTATGGTACTCAGCCAGTGCGTGAAGATGATACCATTCAAGTAGAATATGTAAGTGCGAATCCTACGGGGCCACTTCATGTAGGTCATGGTCGTGGGGCTGCTTATGGGAGCGCTCTTGTTAATCTATTGCGGGCTGCTGGTTATAAAGTAGAATCAGAGTATTATATTAATGATGCCGGTAATCAGATTGATAATTTAGCCAAATCAATTAATGCTCGCTATTTAGAATTACTAGATATGAAGAATGAATTCCCAGAAAATGGGTATCATGGTCAAGATATTGTAGAAACAGCACAAAGCATTATTAACTGGCGTGGCGATTTCTTTGCTATTTTATCTGATGAAGAACGGTTGCCATTCTTTAAAGAATTTGGTTTGACAGAAAAATTAAATGCTTTGCGTGTAAGCCTTCGTAATTTCAATGTAGAATTTGACCGTTGGTTTAGTGAACGTTCCTTGCATAAGAGTGGGGAAGTTAATAAAGCGGTGCAGTTCTTAAAAGATACGGGCGATGTATATGAAAAAGATGGTGCTTTGTGGTTTGCCTCCACTCATTATGGCGATGACAAAGACCGTGTAGTCATTCGTGAAAATGGCGAACCTACCTATTTAGCATCAGATATTGCGTATCACCGTAATAAATTTGAACGGGGCTTCCAAAAAATGATTAATATTTGGGGCGCTGATCATCATGGCTATGTAGCACGTGTAAAAGCTTCGATGGAAGCGTTAGGCTATAATCCAAATCGTTTGGAAATTCTCTTATTGCAGATGGTAGCTTTATATCGTGATGGGGAGCTTGTTAAAATGTCGAAGCGTACTGGCCAGTCAGTAACGCTTGATGAATTGATTGAAGAAGTAGGCGTTGATGCGGCTCGTTATTTCTTCCTTATGCGTTCCTTGGATAGCCAATTGGATTTTGATATTAATTTGGCCGCCTCTAAGAGCAATGATAATCCTGTATATTATATTCAATATGCCCATGCACGTATCCATAGTATTTTCAATCAAGTGAAAGAAGCTGGCATTGAATATGGTGATTGGACAGGTGTTAAATTTGATACCTTAACAAGTGAGTTGGAATTAGATATTATCAAGAAATTAGGGGCGTATCCAGAAGAAGTTCGTTCTGCTGCTGAACATCGCGCACCTCATCGTATTGCTCGCTATCTCTATGACTTGGCTAGTTTATTCCATTCATTCTATAAACGAGGCCGTATCATGGGCGTAGATAGTGATTTACAACAAGCTCGCTTAGGTTTGATTACTGCGATTGCAGCCGTTTTACACAATGGATTAGATATCTTGGGGATTTCAGCACCTGAAAAGATGTAAGCGTTTGAAAAGAGGTAGCTTTTAGGCGTTTAAGGCATAAGCGAAAGCTTGTAACATTAGTTTTTAAAAACTGTCGCAGTGCGGCGATAGTGTGTATATACCATTCATAGCTTTGGGAGGAATCATGGCAACAAAGTATATTTTCGTAACGGGTGGGGTTGTTTCTTCATTAGGTAAAGGTATTACAGCAGCGTCCTTAGGTCGTTTGCTTAAGAATCGTGGTCTAAATGTTACGATTCAGAAATTTGACCCTTATATCAACATTGACCCTGGTACGATGAGCCCATATCAACATGGGGAAGTGTTCGTTACTGATGATGGAGCAGAAACGGATCTTGACCTTGGTCATTATGAACGTTTTATTGATATTAACTTGGGGAAACGTTCTAATGTAACAGCTGGTAAAGTATATTGGTCTGTTATTAATAAAGAACGTAAAGGTGACTATTTAGGTGGCACTGTTCAAGTTATTCCACATATTACGAATGAAATTAAACAAAACGTATATCGTGTAGGTAAAGAAGATAATGCTGATGTAGTTATTACTGAAATCGGTGGTACCGTTGGTGACATTGAAAGCTTACCATTCTTGGAAGCCATTCGTCAGGTAAAAAAAGAAGTAGGCCGTAATGATGTACTTTACATTCACGTTACGTTAGTGCCTTATATTAGCGCAGCTGGTGAGTTGAAAACAAAACCGACACAACATAGTGTTAAAGAATTACGTAGTATCGGTATTCAACCAGATATCATCGTATGCCGTACAGAAAAACACATTTCTGATGAAATGAAAGAAAAATTAGCGTTATTCTGTGATATTGATCCAGATGCAGTTATTGAAAACCGTACTTGTAATACGATTTACGAAGTGCCATTGATGATGCAAGAAGAAGGTCTTGATGATATTGTAGTTAAAAAATTACAATTGCCAGAAGTGCCAGCTGATATGGAAGCTTGGAAAGAAATGGTAGCTAAGATTCTTCAACCAAATAAAGAGATTACCGTAGCTTTAGTTGGTAAATATGTAGCCCTTCATGATGCGTACCTCAGCGTGGCTGAAGCGTTAACGCATGCAGGGATTGCAACGGATACAAAAGTTAACATTAAATGGGTAGATGCTGAAGAATTAGAAGAAAATGACTGCGATGTAACAGAAATCTATAAAGACGTAGATGGCATTGTGGTACCAGGTGGCTTTGGCTATCGTGGGGTAGAAGGCAAAATCCGCACAATTCAGTATGCCCGTGAACATAAAGTGCCATATCTTGGTTTATGCTTAGGCATGCAGTCCGCTGTTATGGAATTTGCTCGCCACGTTGCAGGATTAGAAGATGCTAATTCTACGGAATTTGATGAAAGCGTAGCAAACCCAGTTATTGACTTAATGCCAGATCAAGTGGATGTGGATCAAAAAGGTGGCACTATGCGCCTTGGTGTATATCCATGTAAAACAGTGGAAGGTACTAAAGTACGGGAAGCGTATGGGGAAGACTTAATTTATGAGCGCCATCGTCATCGTTATGAATTTAATAATGCATTCCGTCAATTATTGACAGAAAAAGGCTTGATTATTAGTGGTACATCCCCAGATAATCGTTTAGTAGAATGTGTGGAAGTGGCTGATCATCCTTGGTTTGTAGGAGTTCAGTTCCATCCAGAATTAAAATCTCGTCCAACTAAAGCACATCCATTATTTAAAGGCTTTGTTGATGCTATTTTAAAACTTAAAGGTATGTAGTTGTGCGTAAAACTGTACGCACAGCGCGTTACCAGCAAATTGCGGCTGATGTAGCTGGTAAAATCGTATCGGGTGGCTACAAGGAAGGGGAGCGTATTTTTGCGCGCTCTGCCTTGTCTGTCCATTATGGAGTATCCCCTGAAACCTCGCGCCGTGCCATAGCTTTATTAGCTGATTTAGGCATTGTTGAGGTAACTAAGGGCAGTGGTTGCACTGTTTTATCAAAAGAAAAAGCCGAGCAATTTCGTATGCAGTTTAATGATTTTGACTCAGTTGATTCATTGCGTCGTGATTTAGACCAGCAAATTGAATCACAGATTAAATCGATGCAGGTGCTAAAAGATACCATGCAGCGATTAAGTGAATCAGTGGGACATTATCAGTATAAAAATCCTTTGCAACCTATGAAGATGGCCATTACTGAAGAGTGCCGTTATTTAGGACAGTCTATTGGCTCTATTCAATTATGGCAACATACAGGGATTACGATTGTGGCCATTGAGTCGCAAGATAAGACTATGACTATATCCCCAGGGCCATATGCTACCTTTACGGCTGGAGAGGAAATTTATTTTATTGGGCCTGCTGATAGTTGGCCTCGATTGAAACGATTTTTATATAGTGAAAACAAGGAAGAGGAAATATAGCTTCTTGTTTATAAATTTTATACAACATAACACAAGTGAGCGCTCAACAGTGGTTGGGCGCTTTTTTGTATGCACTAGATTATAGACAGTGATTATGCATTAAGGTAATAAAAATTATTCTATATTTATAAAAGTCGATATTTGACCAAAGTAACAACTTGGTGATATAATTAGGTTGTCACTTGAAGAAGGGGCAAAATATATAGTTTTAATTAATCCATATAATACGTGAGTTTATATATGTGTAAGCAGCCTGAGGTGACTGCTCATACATAAAAATATATAGTAAGTAAGCGTATTAACAGTTGTAGTTATTATAGCGTGCAGTTAATAGATGTGAGTTGTAGTATTGATTGTAAAAGGCTGTAAGAACTAGAACTGTTAGTTTTTTTAGGGAGGTCTTACATGATTGAAATTAAAAATGTAAAAAAACGCTATGGCAAAAAAGAAGTATTACATGATATTACCTTATCTATCCCTGATGGTGAAATCGTTTCCCTTATCGGTGGTAGTGGTTGCGGTAAATCAACATTACTTAAAATGATTAATCGCTTGATTCCAATTACGGGTGGCGATATTTATGTAAATGGCGAAAATGTTCATGATATAGAACCAGTAGCATTACGCCGTAAAATTGGTTATGTTATCCAGCAAACAGGCTTATTTCCGCATATGACAATTCGTAAAAATTTAGAATTGGTTATGAATCTTCATAATATGCCGCAAGAAGGACGTGCTGAAAAAATTAATGAAATGATGGACTTGGTTGATTTATCCCGTGATTTATTAGATCGATATCCCATTGAATTATCTGGTGGTCAGCAACAACGTGTAGGGGTAGCCCGTGCACTTATCGTAGATCCCGATGTTATTTTAATGGACGAACCATTCTCGGCGATTGACCCTATTACTCGTGTATCCTTACAGGATGAATTGCGTAGTTTACAAGAGACTTTGAAAAAAACTATCGTATTCGTAACCCATGATATGGACGAGGCTATTAAGATTTCTGACCGCATTTGTTTGATGCGTGAAGGGCATGTAGAACAGTATGATACACCAGAGCAGATTTTACGAAATCCAGCTACTGAATATGTAGAAAGCTTTATAGGTAAAAACCGCATTTGGAACTCGCCAGAGTTTATTAAAGCTGAAGATATTATGATAGAAGCAACCAATACAGCATATCCAACCGATAGTTTGTTGCGTTGTATGAAAAAAATTAAAGATATACCTCAAGATTTCTTAATCGTTATTGATCGTGGCACCCGCCGTTTTAGAGGCCTTGTTAATGCTCGTATGATTCGTGAGCAAGATAGTTTACAAGGGCCTGTTAGTGAAATTATGGCACAGCCTCAGAAGGTGGCCCATATCGGTGACTCCTTATTGGAAATTGTTGAAACAATTCAAACCTTGCACCGTCCGTATATGCTAGTTTTAGATGATTCGGAACGTTTAGCAGGCGTTATTACTCAAAGTAGCTTAATTACTACTTTAGGGAGCCAGTATGTAGATGATGCGGAGGTAATATAATTGAGTATATTTAGTTATATGTTTGAAAATACAGATCAGATTATGCGTCTTTTGTTAGAGCATATTCAGTTGACTGCCATTGCCGTAGGCCTTGCGATTATTGTAGGCTTACCGCTTGGTATTTTAATTAGTTATGTAAAACCCCTTAATAAACCTGTTATGGGGGCAACCAATTTAATTCAGGCCGTGCCTAGTATGGCTCTATTAGGTTTTGCGATTCCTTTATTAGGGATTGGTACCTTGCCGTCGGTTATTGTAGTATTCTTATACTCTCTGTTGCCAATCGTAAAGAATACTTACATTGGTATTAGCCAGATTTCACCAGGGACAATTGAAGCCGCTCGTGGTATCGGTTTAACGCGTCAGCAAATTTTGTGGAAAGTACAGTTGCCGTTGACGTTGCCTATGTTGATGGCTGGTGTTCGTATTTCCGCCGTAACAGCAGTTGGTCTTATGACAATTGCGGCCTTTATCGGGGCTGGTGGTTTAGGTTTCTTAGTGTTTAGTGGTATTAGTTCCGTCAATAATGGTATGATTTTGGCTGGTGCGATTCCAGCTTGTATTTTGGCCTTAGTTATTGACTGGGTATTATCTCAAGTAGAGTCTTTGGTAACGCCTGTAAGTTTACAGCCAGAATTATTAAAAACAAGAGCTACGCTTACAGCGAAACGTCGTCGTCAAAAGTGGAGCGTCGGTATCGTTGTAGCCTTGTTAGTCGTTATGTTTGGTAACAATGTATACAGTAGTTTTGTCAAAGATCCAAATACTATCCGAATTGGTAGTAAGCAGTTTACAGAGCAGTTAGTGCTTGGTAATATGTTATCTGAAATGATTGAAAAAAATACTGATATTAAAGTAGAAAGTCATTTAGGCGCTGGTGGTACGCAGGTGTTATTTAATGCCATGGAAAAAGGTGATATTGATGCCTACATTGATTATACCGGTACAGCGTATGTAGATATTTTGAAACATGATCCTATTAATGATGCAGAGCAAGTATATAATACGTCTAAGCAAGAATTAGCGGATAAACATAAGATTGCTTTGTTGACGGCGGCACCATTTAGTAATACGTATACCTTAGCAGTAGATCCTAAAGTAGCCCAAGAATATAACTTGCATACGATGAGTGATTTGAGCCAAGTTGCTAGCTCTTTGAATGCAGGGACTACGCTTGAATTCTTAAATCGTCAAGATGGTTTATTAGGGGTACAAAAAGAATATGGATTTACCTTTAAAGATGCTAAAGGGATTGACGGCGCTACTCGTTATGTAGCATTAGCTAGTGGTGACGTGCAGGTTGTAGATGCTTTTTCTACGGATGGTTTGTTGAAAAAGTATAACTTAACAGTACTAGAGGATGACAAAGGGGTATTCCCGCCATATTATGGTGTACCTTTGGTTCGTGAAGAAACATTGGAAGCTCATCCTGAATTAAAAGGTGTTATTGACCGTATGATGGCAACCTTGGATACAGAAACTATGCGTGAGTTGAATTATCAAGTAGACGTAGAGCATAAGAACCCTAAAGAAGTAGCTCATAACTTCTTAGTAGCTAAAGGTTTAATCAAATAATAAATAGTATATAAGTAGTATGATTCAGTTAAACTTGAGTTGATTGAATTTAAAATCAGTGAAACTACAGATAATATCTATAGTGGTGGCGATAAGATAAAAGTATCTTATCGCCATTTTTCATAGTTTGCATAATAGATTTTCTAATTTAGATTGATTTTTCTCGTTGTATAGTGTATGATGAATATATAATCAATATAGATTATTTGTTGTTAACAACTATCAATTAAAAACTATTAATTGGTAGCTTATGATGTTATAGTAGATAATAAGGAGTGACTCACACATGGCAATTATTGGTAAAGAACTTCCAGAATTTTCCTTACAGGGTTTCAGAAATCCAGATGTAGTAACCGTAACTAAAGCAGATGTTGTTGGTAAATGGAGCGTATTCGTATTCTATCCAGCTGACTTCACATTTGTTTGCCCTACAGAACTTGAAGATTTACAATCTCATTATGCAGAATTACAGGAAATGGGCGTAGAAGTATTCTCCGTATCCGTTGACTCTGAATTCGTACATAAAGCATGGGCTGATGCATCTCCTAACATCGCTAAAATTCAGTACACTATGTTGGCTGACCAAAAACATGAATTAGCTGATTTCTTTGAAACTTTCTCCGAAGAAGATGGCCGTGCTTATCGTGGCTCCTTCGTAGTTAACCCAGAAGGTAAAGTAGAAACAGCTGAAATCCATAACATGGGCATTGGCCGCTCCGCTGACGAATTAGTTCGTAAAGTGCAGGCTGCTCAGTTCGTAGCAAAACATGGTGATCAGGTTTGTCCAGCAAAATGGAAACCAGGTGCTGATACTTTAAAACCAGGTTTGGACTTAGTAGGTAAACTATAATATAAATAAGTGGTTAGTGCGTCCCTCCCCCTTTGCACTAACTACTGTCATAGATTAGTTTAATCCCTTTTCCTCAAAAAACCGGCGGTGCGAGAGCTTCTCGACCGCTGGTTTTTTCTATCTGGCTGTTCATAATTTTTTATCGGCTCTTATAATTAGTTAGGTGACTGATAAATGGATTGTTATTTAAAATTTTGATAACCTTGTGTGTGATAGGGAGTAAAACTTGATTAATTAAGTATTATGAATTAGAATTTTTATTCATGATTATTATCAAAAACTTGGTGAATTGAAATTATTAGATTTATTGAGGAATTTAGTATATAATATATTACATAGAATAAGGTTAAAGGAATGAAAAGCTAGGGTTTAGTAAAAGGAGTATTGGGTATGGAAGTATCATACGAGAGATTGGCGAGTATTTTTAAGGCGTTAAGTGATGAGACTAGATTGCATATAATCGACATGTTGTCATGTAATGAATTATGTGCTTGCGACATTTTAGCAAGTTTTAATCTGTCTCAATCCACGTTGAGCTATCATATGAAAATTCTCATTGATGCCGGTGTTGTAAATTCACAGCGTAATGGTTTATGGACACGGTATTCAATTAATGAAACTACGTTTGATGAGTTAGTAAAAATTCTGCCTGAGTTATATAAAACTAAAGATGAATGTATTTGTGCTCAGATTAAATACTGTCGCTTAGAAGATAAGCCAGAATAATAGGAGTAACTATGAGACGTTGGATTATGCATGTGGATATGGATGCTTTTTATGCATCAGTGGAACAACGTGATAATCCTGAGTATAGAGGCCGCCCGGTAATTGAACGACAGGTACATTCCATTGGCAATGAATTGACCTATGAGGAGGATTTAGTAGATCCTCAAATTATTAATCAAGAATGGTATTTTTTTGCTCATAAAGTCGCTAAGCGTTTGCGCCAGCAAAATTTGAAAGGTCGTACCATTGCTATAAAGGTTAGGTTTAATGATTTTGAAACGTTGAGCCGCCAAAAACGAATTGAAGTGCCAACAGATAATGAAGAAACACTGTACCGAGTAGGTATGATGTTGTATAATAAACTCAATATAAATAAACCAATTCGCTTATTAGGTCTTACGGTCAGTGATTTTGCTGGTGCATTGGGGCAGACATCTCTATTTGAGGAGGAGACGTTTCAGGAAGAACTGGCAAGAGCGATGGATGGGCTAGAAGCGAAATTTGGTGAAGGGATTGTTATGAAGGGGGCTCTTTGGCAACGGGCTACCCAACAGAAGAGAGAGGAAGAGAATCACAATGAAACATTTTAAATTAAAATATGGCCGTGGCTATGTAGAGTTTGATTTGCCAACACAAGAGGTATTAAATGTAGTGGAAGGGGCCGAATATCCAGCCCTTGAAGATATGAGCAGTGCGTTAGTTGAAAGCTTGAATAATCCTACGGGAACAGCTCCTTTAAAGGATATTGTTCAACCTGATGAATCAGTTTGTATAGTTGTATCAGATATTACGCGCGCTTGGATTGGCTATCAGAAGTTCTTGCCAACTTTATTAAACTACTTGAATGAGGCAGGCGTGCCAGATGAAAAGATTTTCTTGTTGATTGCCTATGGGGCTCATCGTTTACAAACAGAAGCCGAATCTCGCGCTGAATTTGGGGATGAAGTTGTAGATCGCGTTCGTATTGAACATAGTAGTGGCATTAATCCAGACAGCAAATTCCGTCGTTTAGGTGTAACTAGTCATGGTGTACCAATTGAAGTCAATGAGTTAGCACTTGATGCAGATCGCCTCATTTTAACAGGGGGCTGTGTATATCATTTAATGGCTGGCTTTGGTGGTGGTCGCAAAGCGATTTTACCAGGTATTTCCTCCTATGAAGCAATTCAAAAGAACCATTGTTTATGTTTACGTGACAATGTGGGGGAAGGTACTAATCCTGAAATTGTGAGCGGTAATATTAGCCATAATATTATGCATGATGACCAAAGAGAACATGGTTGTGCTGTAGAGGCTGACTTCCTAATCAATACAGTGGCTAATACAGAAGGCAAAGTGGCTAAGTTTGTTTGTGGTCACTGGGAAGATGCATGGCTTGAAGGCACTCAATTAGTTGAAAAAATTTATGGTGTTGATATTAATGGATTAGCAGATTGTGTCATTGCTACGGCTGGTGGCTATCCAAAAGATATAAACTTATATCAAGGGGTTAAAACACAGGTTAATGCCGTAGGCGCATGTAAACCAGGTGGTGTTGTTATCTTGTTGATGGAATTAGATGACATTGCTGAGCCAGCTGAATTTATTGATTGGTTTGAAACTCGTGATCTTCGTGAGCGTGAAATCAAACTTCGCAATGGCTTTACCGTACCAGGGTTTATTTCTTTACATTTAGGTGAAGACTTCCAAAAATATCATCATATTTTAGTTACTAAGCCTGAAAATAAAGAAACTTGTGATCGAGTGGGAATCGATGTTGTTACGTCCATCGATGATGCCTTGGCTCATGCGGCGAAGATTTTAGGTCGTGAAGATTACACAGTTAACATAATGCCGTTGGCAAGTAATACGGTGCCTATGTTGAAAAAATAGAAGCAGTACGTAAGACTTTTAGTTGTTAGTAATATTGTGATAGCACGTTTTCTTGTAAAAGATAGGAGCTGGGAATATGCATAATCGTCATGGCATTATTGGTAAGTCCGTTATTGATTCAGTTCGTCGTTCGTTACAAAATAAGTATGCCGAGGATCGTCACATTCAACAAATGATTGAAGAGTTGGATGCAACCGATGATTTGACATATGAAGAGTTACATATTACAAAGCAAGCCTATGAAGAAGTAAAGTCTCGTTTATTTTATACGGCTTTGTTAGATAGTTTGTGGCAAGAAATCAGTGAAACGCAGGATTTATTAGCACAACTTCACGTATATGATTCCCTAGAAGACGAGTTCCAAAGTCAAGGTGAGGAATTAACTAGTGAAGAGTTGGATATTGATCAAGTGGATTTGGATGATGTGGATGTAACCGAGCGCCCTCTTGCGCTTCGCCAGACTAGTGCTGTGGCAGCGCGTCAAGCTGGTACGGTAGCAGCTCGACAAGAGGGGACTGTAGTAGCACAGTCTGATGGTGAAACACTAAGTTCGGTTAATTCTAAAGCGAATACAACCAACCCTAATTTAACAAATTCTAAATCCGCTACCTCAGGGGTGTCATCAGCTAATCCCCTTCATGATACAGAAGTACCATGGGCGCCATTAACACAAGGTCGTGATGAGGCTAGTGATTTAGCTGTTGATAACGCTGTAGAGGGCACTAATGCAGTTATTAATGCAAAAGCGGCTACTGCTAGCTCAGTTGCTGAGTCAGATACTCAGTCTTCAAAAACAGAAACATCTGATGTGGTAAAAAATAGTTCTAAAGCTGCAAAGGCTGATGTAGTGAATGATTCCTCTAAAACTTCTGAAGCGATTGAAGATAGCACTGAAGAAACGGGCTTCCCTACTGGGGAGATTTTCTTGCAAGACATTTTTAATATGTTGAGTAAGGGTCTTAATAAAGGGGAATCTGTGCAAGCTACGATTGAAGACTTGATGCAACATACTGAATGGAAAGAGTTTAAAAAGTTAGCTAAACAGGCTAAAAAATCTATTAAAAAAGCTCAAAAATCAGCAAAAAAAGAAGCGAAAAAATTAGCTAAAGATGCTAAAAAAGAAAGTAAAAAAGCTTTGAAAAAAGCAAAACATGCTAAACAGGATGTAGAAGCTCGTAGTGAGGAATGGTATCAAGATTTTGATGCGGCAAGTGAAGAGTTGGCTAAAGAGGTTAAAGCCTCAACGGAGCAGGTAAAGGAAAAAACTTATGAAACTGTAGAGGCTACAAAATTAAAAGCCTCAGAAGTGTTACAGACTGCAGAAGAAAAAACAGGTGAAGTAAAAGCTAATGTTGAGGGCGTTGCAACGCAAGTGAAACAAAAGGCTAGCGAAGTGAAGGATACTGTACAAGATTTAGGTCGTTCAGCAGTTCTTCAAGTATTGGATATTGTGGAATCAGCCATCCAAAAAAAGCCAAAAAAGTAAATGACCTTGGTGGGCATACTACAAAACGTGATGTTTATAAAAAGCAACTTACGTCGATCAAGGGTGGTTTTATTGGTGAGTTGATTCATGGAGTGTTAGCTGGTATATTTGCTAGGCCTAATACAAGTAGCAAACAAAATGAGGCTGAGCAGAGGGTTTCCGATATACGAGTACCTCAAGAACCTAAGAAGCAAAGTTTAAATGTTGAAAAATCTAGTAAATTTACTAGAACTGTTCAACCTGAGCAGGGGGCTGTTTTGCCGTTGACTGATGCTAAAGGGCGTTGCCAAGTGTGTAGCAACCATTGTAGACCAGTTAAACAGAATTGTAAAAAGCGGCAAAGAGCGTTGGCTAAACGAGGGTATTAACTATAAAACTTTAGTTATAAAAATTATAATAAAGAAAATAAATGAAGAAACTTCTTCTTCATTATTGCGAATTATGCAATAAAATATCGATAAACTTAGAAGTTTATTTATAAAAAATGTTGATGATATAAGAATTTTTTTAGCTCTGTGCAGCAAATCGAGATAAATTATCAATATTTTCTATGGATATTCTTTTATGCAATGTGAATATGTAAACACGAAAAATAACAAAACATTAAAAAATAATGAAAAAATTGTAAAAGAACTGTAAAATAATGATGTTATATTTCAAATATAATATATGTCAAAATATAGATTAATATAAATTACTTGTGTATAATGATATAGAGTTTATCTAAAAAAGTGAAATAAGAAATAAAGTAAAGTAATAATTAATATATGATGAATATTTTGCTTTTTTGTATAAATGGTGTGTTGGATTTTAGTGAGTAATTTAAGTTTAAAAGATTTAAGGAATGGTAAGGTTTGTGTTTTTAGTAAGGAGTAAAGGGTTATGAAGAAAAAAACTACGTTAAGTGTTTTAGTGTTAATGGGACTAACAGCGACAACCTTAGGGAGTGTAGACGCAGCAAGTACAGGTGCTAAATTTTTAGGTATTGGCCCAACAAATCCCGAAATAAATTCAGGACAAAATTATAATGGTGACGGTGCCACTGGCGTTAATGCAGTGGCGATAGGTGTGAATGCATTAGCTACAGAAAAAGATAGTGTAGCTATAGGCTCTACTGCTAAGGTAAATAATGAGGGTGGTCCCGCTATAGGTGGTATTGCTATAGGTACTAATGCTCATTCTCATAATATGAGTAATGGCAATCATGAAAGTATAATTGTTTTTGGCCGAGATAAATCAGTACTTACTGGAGGTATTGCTATTGGTCAAGATACACATGCACGAATTGGCAATGTGGAATTGGGGAATCGCGACTATCGAGGGCAGATTGGTGATTTTGATTTTAGTACGGCTAATGGCAAAATCGGTGGAACAGCAATTGCTAATAATGGAAAATTAGCGAATTCAAATGTAACAACTGGCGTAGGTTCTACTACAGTGGGTGATAACTCATTTAATATGGGGAACTTCTCTAGTATCAATGGTTCCTATAATGTTATATCAAAAGCGTATGATAAGCCAACGGCATCTTGGGTTGGGAATCAGATAACTCGTGGTACGAATGCCCTTCATAATGCTGGGGCTGCTATTCAAGGTTTTGGCTCTAGTATTAGTGGCTCTTTAAATAGTATTGAAGGCAATGAAGAATTAAGTGCTAATATCTTTTCGTTGTTGGGTGGTTCTTCTGATCCTGTTTCAGGGCTTATGTATTCAGGGACGGCTTCTAATATTGTTGGGACAGCGAATCGTATTAATAAGAGTAATGGGGCACTGATTTTTGGTACGGGCAATGAAATAACTAATTCCTATATTACTCCAGATAGTCCTATCATAATGGACTCGCTTTCTACCAATGTGCCATTTTTAGGTACATTAACCTTAAATCCTACAGTAGCTAATAATTCAATTAAAGAATTAGCAGAAACGCTTCGCAAGTATTCTCAAGATAATCGCATGGGTTCTGTGGGGATTATTGGCGGTGCGAATAAAGCTGATTACGCCTTATTCTCTACTATTTCCGGGGTAGGCAATACCTTAACGGGGCGTGGTGTAGATACCAATTTTGTTTTGAATTCAAGAGATACTAAATTGACGGAAGCTATCAATGGAAATTCTTTTGCTGCTTTTAATGCCATTACCGGGTATGAAAACACTGGTAAAGCTGTATCTCATAGCTATATTAGTGGCTCCTATAATACTCTTGAAAATGCCGTGAAAAATGCTGTAATCGGTAATCATCAAACTCTTGCAGGCTCAGCAACTGAGGCTGTTGAAGGGAATATTATACTAGGCTTTAGAGATAAGAAAGACGAATCTGCTTTTGCTACTAGCTTAAAGAATTCAGTTGTTCTTGGTAATGAAACAGGTGCGACAGCTAATCAAGTGGTAGTTATAGGTCATAATGCTAAAGCTACTGTGGTTGATGGTGTAGCTTTAGGATCACAATCAGTGGCAGGAACTGCAGTTGGCGTAGCTGGCTATGATCCAGTAAAAGGGATACAATCAACTGAAACTGATAAAACTTGGAAGTCCACTTTAGGGGCTGTATCTGTAGGTAATGATACTAATACGCGTCAAATCACTAATTTGGCAGCTGGTATGGCACCTACCGATGCGGTCAATGTGGCTCAGCTTCAGGCCGTTAGAGGGCTGATTGTTAGTCCTACGATTTCTATCTTTAGCAAAGGGAGAGAAGCAGATAGCACATATAAAGAAGGCACGCCAGTAGTGACTAATCAGGCTGTTCATGGTATGATGTTTGACTTTGGTGATGGTTTATATGCGGAAGAAAAGGAAAATAGTGAAGGCAAAAAAGTTATTTTAGTTGGTGTGGATCAAAGCGTTATTAAGCCAGGTTCTCCAGGCAAAGATGGAACTGTAGTAGAAGTATCAAAAGATGAAAAAACTGGAGAAACTACTATTACCACTAATCCTAATACGGCTGAGGAAAAATCTGTTGTTGTAAAAGATGGAAAAGATGGTAAAGATGGAGTTAATGGTAAAGATGGTGCTTTTGACTTCTCAATTACAGCGGATAAAACAGTATTACCTATTACTGTGGCAAAAGATACACCGCACGTTCAAGTGCATGGCGATAATAATATTCAGACGACCGCTAATGGCAATACGTTAACTGTTAGTCTTGCTAAGGATATTACAGTTGATTCAGTTACAGCGAAGACAATTCAAGCAGAGGCGTATAAAGTAGGCGAGGCAACGTATATTAGTGAACAAGGTCTTAATGCTAATGATAAGATTATCAAGAATGTAGCGCCTGGCGAAGAGGCTAGTGATGCAGTGAATGTAGGACAGTTGCGTGAATTAAATAATACAGTGAGTCATTCTATTCATAAATTACAAAAAGATAGTAATCGTGCTGATGCTATGGGGGCTGCATTAGCTGCACTTAGTCCACTTCAGTATGATCCATTAGAACCAACACAAATCATGGCTGGTTATGGCTATTATGGCGGTGAGAATGCCTTTGCTTTAGGGCTTGCACATTATAAACATGAGTCCTTGTTATTCCGTGCCGGCGTAGCTATGAATGGTGGTAATAGTAAATTAATGGCTAATGCGGGGGTAACTTGGAAGTTTGGCGATAGTAAAAAAGAACGTGCTCTTGTAGAAGAATATCGTCAAGGTCCAATTTCTTCTAGCTATGTGTTGCAAGATAAATTGGCAATTTTAGAAGCTGAAAATATTCAGATGAAAGCAATGCATGAAAAATTAATAGCTGATTATACACAATTAGAAAAAGATAATGCAGATATGAAAGCTAAAATTGATATGTTAATGCAACGTATGGGGCTATAAGTAGATATTCTTTCAGTAATACTGAAAACTGGACTTTAATACATTATGAGGAGTTGTAAATGGGAAAGTTGCAAAAAAAGCAAAATCATTTGAATAAATTAATGGTAGCTAGTTTAGTATGTGGTGTATTTGGGACATACTTTGGCTCTACTGTATGGGGCGCTACTGTTACCTATGATGAGACTAAAAAGAATATCATTTTAGGCAATCAAATTTCTGATGCTGGTGGGGCAGGCAATACGGCCGTAAATGGCAAGTATAATTTTATTCGTGGTAATGGCAGAGCTGATAGTAGTAATAATTATGCTGGTTGGATTGGTGGAGATTTCAATACTGTTATTTCCGAACAAGTGGGCCGTGATAGAAGCGGAAAATATAATGTAAGTATAGGCGACTATGCACATGAAGTGTCCTCTGGTGATTTTAAATTTGCCATGGGCTATAAAGCAGGTATGACATCTAAAGGCAATTATAATTTTGCATTTGGTTCAGAAGCTGGCCACAATGTAACGGGGAATAATAATATTGCTTTAATGGATGGTGCTGGCAGTGACCTACAAAGTGTTACAACTGTTGAAAATGGTATAGCAAAATCTGAAGATAGTAATTATAACTTAGCTATAGGTTATCAAGCGGGCTCAGATTTAATAGGTAGTTTTAACTATGCCTTTGGCTCACAAACTGGTAAGCAAGTGCGGGGCAATGATAATGTAGCCTTTGGTGCGAAGGCAGGTACAAATGTTGTGGGAACCTCAAATTATGCTTTTGGTACAGATGCTGGTAAAGATGTAAATGGTGATGGTAACTATGCATTAGGGACTCAAGCAGGTCAAAATATTCGAAAATTTGTCAATACTGCTGGTGCTACCGGTCAATCTGTGGGCAATAATAATATAGCGTTAGGTAAGTTTTCTGGCTCGAATATTGTAGGTAATTTCAATGTGGGCATTGGTGAAAATGCAGGACGTTATGTAGGCTATGAAGCTAGCAGTTATGATGTGTCTAATGTAGATAGTTTTGGTGAGCCTCAAGTAAATGTGAAGGGGACCACTCTGGTTGATGGGGCAGAGCATAATATAGCATTAGGTTTTTCCTCAGGGAATTATGTAGCTGGTCAAGATAATTTCTCTGTAGGGGTTGCTGCTGGCAGTTATATTAAAGGTGACAGTAATGTGACCTTAGGCAAACACAGTGGTCAATTTGTTACTGGTGGCGAAAATATGACTTTTGGTGCTCGCGCTGGTGTATTTGTAACGGGCGATGATAATGTGGCCATCGGTGTGGAGTCTGGCCGATATATTCAGGGCGATAAAAACATAAGCATCGGCAGTCGTGCAGGAATTAATGATAATAGTGGACATACTGCTTTAGCTAAGAAATCTAATACAATTGCAATTGGCAATGACTCCAATTCTGAAGTAGCTACGGGTATAGCCATAGGATCTGAGGCTAAATCTAAGAAGTCAGGAGCCAGTGCTTTTGGTGCCAATGCTGAGGCTGTAGAAGAAGATTCCTTAGCATTAGGCGCTGGTGCAAGTGCTGGAGTAGCTAATTCCGTGGCTTTAGGCAGTGGATCAAGTATTGCGGCTAGTAAAACAGCTAATACTGCTGGTAATACTGAATATGGAGCGGCAACGATTAATTCCTTGGAGTTGACTTTTGCTGGTGGCAAGAGCAATGGCATTATTAGTGTAGGCAGTGTGGGGAATGAGCGGCGCATTCAACATGTAGCAGCGGGCCTTATTTCTGCTACATCGACTGATGCTATTAATGGATCACAGTTATATAGTGTAATTAATACAGTTACTACACCTACCATATCCTTGCGTTCTGCTGGTGTAAATGGCGGCAAAAATGCAGCCACTAGTTATACAGCAGGTACAAATGTGGTAACTAATGCAGCCATTCATGGTATGATCTTTGACTTTGGCGATGGTTTATATGCTGAAGAGAAACAAGGTATTGATGGCAAAAAAGTAATTTTTGTAGGGGTTGATGAAACGGCTATAAAAGCCGGTGCTGATGGGGCACCTGGCAAAGATGGCGTTACGATTAAGAGTATTGAGTCCGATGGAAAGGGTAATACTACAGTAACCTTTACAGATGATCAGAGCTTTATAATCAAAGATGGTGCTATTGGTCCACAAGGTCCTAAAGGTGATACAGGTGAAACTGGCCCACAAGGCCCTAAAGGTGATACGGGTGGTACTGGCCCACAAGGTCCTAAGGGTGATACGGGTGAAACTGGAGCTACTGGCCCACAGGGCCCTAAAGGGGACAATGGTGAAACAGGAGCTACCGGTCCACAAGGACCTAAAGGGGATACGGGTGGTACTGGTCCACAAGGTTCTAAGGGGGATGCGGGAGATACCGGCCCACAGGGCCCTAAAGGGGAAACAGGTTCTCCAGGTAAAGATGGAAGCATAGTAGAAGTATTAAAAAATGAAAAGTCTGGAGAGACAACAATTACGACGACTAATCCTAATACAAAGGAGAGCCAATCGGTAATTGTAAAAGATGGTCAGGATGGCGTATTTGATTTCACAATTACCGCTGATAACACGATAACGCCAATTACTATAGCTAAAGAAACACCGAAGGTCCATGTGCAAGGTGATAGTAATATTCATACAACTACAGAAAACGGCGTATTATCCATCAATCTTGCTAAGGATATTCAAGTAAATTCAGTAACGGCTAAGACCGTTCAAGCAGATTCCTTTAAAGTAGGCGATGCTACGTATATAAATGAAGCAGGCCTTAATGCTAATAGTAAGACTATCAAGAATGTAGCTCCTGGAGAAGCGGATACAGATGCCGTTAATGTTTCTCAATTACGGGATTTAGGACAAAGTGTAACGCACTCAGTAAATAAATTACAAAAAAATAGTGATAGAGCTGATGCTATGGGTGCTGCTTTAGCTGCGCTTAGTCCACTTCAGTATGATCCATTAGAGCCAACTCAAATTATGGCAGGCTATGGTTATTATGGTGGTGAAAATGCCTTTGCTTTGGGGCTTGCTCATTATAAACATGAGTCTTTGCTTTTCCGTGCGGGCGTAGCCATGAATGGTGGGAATAGTAAATTGATGGCTAATGCAGGTGTAACTTGGAAGTTTGGTGATAGCAAAAAAGAACGCGCTCTTGTAGAAGAATATCGTCAAGGCCCAATTTCTTCTAGCTATGTGTTGCAGGAAAAAGTAGATTATTTAGAAAACTTAGTAGCACAACAGCAAGAACAATTAGCTTTACAAGAAAATCGTCTAAAACAACAAGATGAGAAGATTGAAGCATTGTTACAGCAATTTGCTAAGCAGTAAAAGGTTATATAAAAGCAGTGTTAATTAAACCAAAAAACTCTGACCTCATATTATGGGGTCAGAGTTTTTTTATTATGACAATATTAATCCTTATTGTGAAATCTCTTCATGACTGGTTGTTTGTTCAATTACATGCGAGCGGAAGTAATTAACCCACAAACGAATAGCAGGTACAATCATAGAGCGTTCATTCCAAATCATACCTAAGACCCAATTGATGCGAGGTTCAATTGGGATAGATATAAGATGTTTGCGGTCAAGGCGCTCACAAATTGTTTGCGGTAAAATAGCTGTACCTAAACCACTTTTTACTAGCTCCGTAATGAAATCCCAATTGTTACTTTGCGCTACAATTTGTGGAACTACACCGATTTCTTGAAAACGACCAAGGATGATATCGTAGAGTGAAAAAGACGGGTGAAAAAATACAAGCGGTTCTTTACGAATTTCTTGTAATGTAATGGACTCATAATTGGCAAATGGCGAGTCTGGCTGCATTACATAGTATAGAGGCTGATGATTGAAAATATAGGTTTGAGTATCTGGATTGGTAAAATCCGATACAGGCAATGTAACAAAGCCGACTTGTAGTTGTCCATCTTGTACTAATTGGGCAATTTGAGGTGAGCCATGTTCGCTAACTTTTAGGGATATTTGAGGGTAAGCGGCCATGAAATCGCGAATGATAGGGGATAAAAAGGAAGATCCGATCATCGGCGGAATGCCTAAGCTTAATTCACCAGACTCCATATCGTTCGTGTGATGCATTTGATGTTCTAATACTTCAAATTGGCGCACTAAAGCTTCAATCTGTGGTAATACGGCGCAGGCCTCGTTAGTTAACTCGATACGATGGCCACGACGACGAAATAGTTGTTTATTCCATTCTCCTTCTAAGAGGCGAACGGCTTTACTGAGAGAAGGCTGACTTACATGTAAAGTTTGAGCGGCTTTAGTAAAACTTTTTTGTCGAGCCACTTCAACAAAATATTTTAAATGGGTAATATCCATACTGTCCTCCTGCAATTTTTTCTTTATTTATTATAACTAAAAAGAATAGTGTCGTATAGGGAAAAAATATTATTTTTTTTATAAAAAATGAGATACAATAAGTCATGCCAAAGAGGATATCGATAAATTACAATTTAAGTAAATGATTCGTTTAACATTCATTTGGAGAATGAATATATCTATTAGGGGAGGCAAGGACGAATGAGACGTGTGGCGATGGTAGTAGGTCAAATTCTATTGCTCGCCTTAATTGGGGTGTTAGGTGGTTACCTAAAAGACTGGTTGCAATTGCCATTGCCAGGCACCTTAGTGGGCATGATTTTATTATTCCTATTGCTTTGTTCAGGGATTATTAAATTAAACTGGGTAGAGCAAGGTGCAGCCGTATTGATTGGGGAATTATTGTTGTTCTTTATTCCCTCGGCTATTGGGATTATTCAGTATACACAACTCTTCGGTAGTACAGGGGCTATGTTACTAGGTGTTATCGTAACGAGTATTATAACGCTTTTAGTGTCTGTCACTGTCATTACTTTGAGTATTATGAAATTACGTAGAAAGGGGTACAGATTATGGTAAACTACACATTATTTCAGATGATTAGTATTCATATCATCGAATCATTAGTGGGTACTGTAGTATTGTACTTTCTTTTCAAAAAATTGTATGAACGGTCTGGTAAGAAATTATTTCTTACGCCTTTGTTAGCCGTGCCAGTAGTGATTGGTTTATTCTTAGTGACGATGAACATTCCTTATGATGTGTATCAAGAAGGCAGTCAGTATATTACCATGATGTTACAACCGGCGACGGTAGCCTTTGCCGTGCCTTTATATAAATTCCGCAGTGTAGTGAAAGAATATTTTATTCCTCTACTTGTGGTTATTGGTATGGGCTGTTCCATTGCCTTTTTAGGATCGATGGGGCTAGCAGAACTTGTAGGATTAAGTCCAGAACTTGTTCACAGTGTGGCACCGCGTTCAGTAACAACACCACTTGCTTTAGCGGCCTCTGATACGATGGGTGGGGATCCGACGATTACAGCCATTTTAGTTATTGCAACGGGTTTAATAGGTATGATTATGACAACGATGATGATTAAGCGTGCTCATATTCATAATCGATTGTTAAAAGGCATGCTTTATGGTATATCGGCTCATGGCACGGGGACGGCTAAAGCGTATGAAGATGGCCCTAAAACGGGTGCTATTGCTTCTTTAGCCATGATTTTCATGGGCATTATGACTACGGTGATTGCACCAATTGTAACGGCTGTATCAGCCGTTTTGTAAGGGCTATATAGATTAAAAAGTAATCTTGATTTTAAGTTTACTTGTAGTTAGTCAATAGTTAGTCAGTAGCTATACTAACACATAATTTGAAAATTGGACGGTATTTATTGAATAAAAAACGTCCGTACCTAATTAAGGTAGTTCTTTGACTGGCTTCGCCAGTTAGTTAACTATAAACGTATTTACACAAACTTACACAAACTTACTTAAACAGAAACGCCATTGCTACATAAGATAGCTAATTTATTAGTTATGCTTAGGAAGCGATGGCGTTTCTGTTTATTTTAGGGTATACTAAGTTTAATTATTGAAATGTTATTTTATTGCTATTGTTATTGTTATTGTTATTACTATTGCTATAGGTGATCTTTGGTAATAGGCAGTGAGTCATAAATAGAGTAGATTCTGTTGATTAGGAGTTTAATAATATGGATGGTGTAAGTGGTGTAATATTAGGCATGTCTATAGGTGTGCTTTTACAATTTATTTTGCTTGGCATTGGCGTAGGTGCTTTTGGAACCTTAATTGGTGCTGGTGGCGGCTTAGTCTTTGTGCCTGTTTTTTTATATACTTTTACCGATTGGTCGCCTGCTATGGTAGTGGGAACATCGCTTACGATTGTTATGTTTAATGCTATGTCAGCTTCGACGGCGTTTATTAAGCAAAAGAAAATTTTATACAGTGCGGCTATTTGGTTCACGATTGCCACTATTCCTGGGTCTTATCTAGGTGCAGTAGCTTCTGAAGGATTTGACATAGCCATGTTAAAATTTTGGTTTGGTCTTTTTTTATTATGTATGTCTACGTTTATTGGTTATAAGAATTTTACAAAAGGGCAACGAAAAGAGGAATCTCTTCAGTTGCATGAATTAACTTATAGTAAAACAATTGGTTGTTTAATCAGTGTTGTAGTTGGGTTTATTTCCAGTGTCTTTGGCATTGGTGGCGGTCTAATTCATGTAGCGGCCTTCGTGTATTTATTGGGATTTCCAACCCATATTGCAACTGCTACGAGTCAATTTATCTTATTTTTGTCTACGATTAGTGGAGTAGCGACTCATTTTTATTTAGGGCATATTCAGTGGAATATTGCTATTGCTTGCGGCATTGGTGCAGTTATAGGGGCACAAGTAGGGGCGGCTATAGCTAAACGATTGAAGGCAACAAGTATTTTATTAGTATTTTCATTAGGTGTAGGTTTGTTGGCGCTACAGTTGATCTTTTCCTCTGGGAAATTGTGGTAGTTTTAAAGTATAATTATTAAATGAAAAATAGTGCTTTATATGGTAAGATGGATATAGGCACTTAAACTAGACATTTTATTATTTTTAAATAGTGCTTATTTATAATCAACTTGTGCGAAACTGTAGCATTTTGTGAAATGATGGGAGTTTCGCACTTAAAGTTGTTAAAATTAATTTATCATATTTATATATACTGATGAAATTAATTGTCTGAGCTTATGAAAGGGCTCAGTTTGCTGGGTATAGTAGAGTTGGTCTACTATATGTAGCTGTCGCTCCTCTTTCGGGGAGCGTGGATTGAAGT